>ENA-UEYL01000089-UEYL01000089.1-human-gut-metagenome-genome-assembly--contig:-NODE-89-length-91839-cov-8.182341_pt1 | contig 91839 bp, 94 predicted proteins | sample MGYA00242941_ERZ507946 | MGnify/ENA primary metagenome ERZ507946 (study PRJEB26167, sample SAMN06115482) | human gut metagenome | host: Homo sapiens | place: China:Guizhou | collected 2015-03-11...
ATCTAATCAGCGCCACCCAAGAGATTATTCTAGAAGCGGGTTCCTATGAGATTTATCTACTTGGAAGTTGGTTTACCGGGAGTATTGAGATGCAGTTCTGAGAAATACTGTCCTTTCTGGAATTTGATAGTAATAACAACCGGCTCATTAATGAGTCGGTTGTTATTGTCACAAAGTTTTAGCTTTAATATATACAATGCAATACAAAAAATATTTTTTAAAAGGAAAATAATTCTCTTCTGTGAATCTCTCAGGAGTTTTCGATCAATAACGTCTTTATGTTGACTGCCCCGGAGAACTATGGTATAGTGACAGCGGCAGGAAAGAATTTGCTGCCGCTGAAAAAGAGCTGGCTGGAGAGGCCGGGGAAATGAGGGACATATTTGCGATTGAATAATTTTGTTTCGGCGTTTGACGCATAGCAGAGGCTATCGCGTCAAACAAAGAGATTTGGCATATAGCCTCTGCTCATTCCAAATCACAAGAGCTTTGGAGGAGCATCATGCGCTATATGAAAGCAGCCGACGTGCTGCCGCCGGACCTGCTGGCCCAGGTCCAGGCGTATATCGACGGGGAGTATCTGTACATCCCCCGGCGGGAGACCAGCCGCAAACCCTGGGGCGCGGCCAACGGCCGCAAGGCGGAGACCCTGGCCCGAAATCAGGAGATCTATCGGCGCTATCGGGAGGGGACCTCTGTGGACCAGCTGGCGGAAGCCTACTTTCTGGCGCCGAAGAGCATTTGGAAGATCATCGCCCGCCTGAGAAATGAATAAGAACACAAGCGCCATGCGGATTCCCGCATGGCGCTTTCTTATTTCTGAACCGAGTTGACGGTTGCGGGACCGGCCTGCGGCAGGGTATGCTGAGGGCAGTAAGACAACACCAAGGAGGAATTTCCAATGTCCCAGCGAATCCCGCAAAAACCGAAACGGCGCCGCCTGGACTACCGGCAGGATCCCTGCCGGGATGTATTCACCTGCCGGGTCTGCGGCTGGCCGGTAGGACCTCAGGCTGCCGGAACCCAGCACCGCAACCACTGCCCCAACTGCCTTGCCAGCGTCCACCTGGATGACGAGCCGGGGGACCGGGCCGCCGACTGCGGCGGCACCATGGAGCCGGTGGCCGTCTGGGTCCGCAAGGGCGGCGAGTGGGCCATCATCCACCGCTGCAAGATCTGCGGCGTGCTCCATTCCAACCGGGTGGCGGCGGATGATAACCCCATGCTGCTGATGAGCTTGGCGGTGAAGCCTCTGGCCGCACCGCCGTTCCCCTTGGACCGGCTGGAGCGGGCGGCGGAGTAAAAACCTGAAAAATCGGCGGAGGCTGTACGGCCTCCGCCGGTTTTTCTATGCCACGTGTTTGAAATTCCCCCAGGTCTCATTGACACTGGAGACGCAGGCGAAGGTATCCGGGAAGCGGGCCAGAATCTCCTGGAACCGAACCACCTGATGGCGGTTCACCACGCAGATCAGCAGGAAACGGGGAGTCTCCGAGTACATTCCCTCCGCCTGGAGCACAGTGACACCGTGGCGCAGCTGCTGCATGAGCTGCCGGGAGAGCTCCTCCGGCTGCCGGGTGACCACCTCGAATTTCATGGCGGATTTGCCGCCCTTCAAAATGGTGTCGCTGATGCTGGAGCTGAGATAGCAGTAGATCAGGCACAGGATCACCGGCTCGAACTGGCAGCCGTAGACGAAGAAGGACAACACCGCCACCGCGGCATTGAGGCTGAAGATCAGCCAGACCAAGCTGGCCTCCGGGTGCTTTTTCCGCACCCAGGCGGCTACGATGTCCGTTCCGCCGGTGGAGCCGTTCTGCCGGATCACCCAGCCGTACACAGCGCCGCTGACCACACCGGCCGCCACAGGCCCCAGGATGGCGGAGGAGCCGGAGTCATAGGCGATGGCGCTTAGGTCCATCTGGCCCAGCACCAGCGTGACGGCGGAGAACACCAGCACGAACACCAGCGTTTTGCGGGCGAAGTCCCGGTCGACTTTTTTCCAGGCCAGCAGGACCAGCGGCAGGTTGATGAGCAGGGAGAGGTAGCCGATATTGACGTGCAGCAGGTATTGCAGCATGGTGGCCAGGCCGTTGATGCCCGCCGGGGCAAAGGCGTTGGGAAAGACGAACAGCTCATAGCTGACGCCCATCAGACAGGCCAGACCGGCTGTGATCGCGTAGCTGCGCAGAGCGGTCCAAGAGGGATGATGCTTCATAGGAGTGCCTCCGTTTTCTGAAATCCGGGCCGCAGTATACGCCATTTTCCTCCAAAACGCAACAGAAATTGCAAAAAAAATTCTGCATTGCAGGAAAACTTTCCTGCAATGCAGAATCCGTATATACGGCCCTGCCGGAGGGGAAAAAACTGGATGTCCACGCAGTCTGAACGGGCAGTGCCGTCACGGGGAATCAGAACTTCTTGTCCTTCGCGGTCTCGCAGTAGGCGCAGCGATAGGTGTGAGTGGCGGGATCGCTCAGCAGGAATATGGCGTCCAGCTGCGGCTCCGCCACAGTGATGCAGCGGGGGTTTTTGCAGTGGATGACATTCACCAGCTTTTTCGGAAGCTCCAGATGCTTCTTTTCCACCCGCACGCCGTTGCGGATGATGTTGACGGTGATGTTGGGGTCGATATAGCCCAGCACATCCAGATCTACCTCCATGGGGGAGTCGATCTTGATGATGTCCTTCTTGCCCATCCGGCCGCTGCGGACATTCTTGATGATGGCCACGGAGCAGTCCAGCTGGTCCAGATGGAGGTAGCGGTAGATGTCCATGCTCTTGCCAGCCTGGATGTGGTCCAGGACCACGCCGTTTTGGATGCTGTCGATGTTCATAGCGTCAATGCCTCCTTCTCACACCTGAATGCCCAGCAGCTTCAGGATCAGTGCCATGCGGATGTACTTGCCGTTCTTCACCTGTCTCCAGTAGGCGGCCCGGGGATCCTTGTCCACCGCCACAGTGATCTCGTTGACACGGGGCAGGGGGTGGAGGATGGACAGGTCCGCCTTGGCGTTCTCCAGCTTCTCCGGTGTCAGGATGTAGCTGTCCTTCAAGCGCAGGTAGTCCTCCTCATTGAAGAACCGCTCCTTCTGGACACGGGTCATGTAGAGAATGTCCAGCTGGGGGATGACGGACTCCAGATCCGTGGTCTGGGTGTAGGGGATGCCCTTCTTCTTCAGAGCCTCCTCCTTCACATACCGGGGCAGCTTCAGCTCGGTGGGGGAGATCAGCACGAAGTTGATGTGATCGTACCGGCTCAGGGCGTTCACCAGGGAGTGGACGGTGCGGCCGAATTTCAGGTCGCCGCAGAAGCCGATGGTGAAGTTGTTCAGCCGCCCCTTCTCCCGGTGGATGGTCAGCAGGTCGGTGAGCGTCTGGGTGGGATGGTTGTGGCCGCCGTCGCCAGCATTGATGATAGGTACCTCACTGAACTGGGAGGCGGCGTAGGGAGCACCCTCCTTGGGATGGCGCATGGCGATGATGTCGGCGTAGCAGCTGACGGTGTGGATGGTGTCGCCCACGGTCTCGCCCTTGGCGGTGGAGCTGGAGCTGGCCTCAGAAAAGCCCAGGGTGCTGCCGCCCAGGGCCAGCATGGCGGACTCAAAGGAGAGCCGGGTCCGGGTGGAGGGCTCGAAGAAGAGCGTTGCCAGCTGCTTGTGGGCACAGGCGTCCTGGTACTTGACCGGGTTGGCGATAATGTCCTCCGCAGTGGCGATCAGCTGATTGATCTCCTCCACGGAGAGGTCGGTGATGTCGATGAGATTTCTGGGCATGATGAACTCCTTTCAGGGGTGTGGTGGGAGGGAGCCGCTCCTCGGGCGGCAGGGAATAGCTCCCGGCAAAGCCGGAAGCGGAATGAGCGGAATTTATTTCGACGTGATCCAGGATTCGTCGGATGGGTTGGCCCGGAACCTCTTCAGCCGCTCAATGTCCTCCGGCTTGATCTTCCCCTCCTCAGCGGCCGCCTCGCAGACGGCATCGAAGTTGGAGAGGGAGTGGTTGACGACGTTCGCGGCGGCCAGCCGGTCCAGGCCCTTTTGGAGCCCGTAAGTGAAGATGGATGCGACGCCGAGAACCTCGGCACCCGCCTCCCGCAGCGCCTCTACAACTTCAATGCAGCTGCCGGCGGTGGAGATCAGGTCCTCCACCACAACGACCTTCTGGCCCTTCTCCAGCCTGCCCTCGATGCGGTTCTGGCGGCCGTGGTCCTTGTTGCCGGAGCGGACGTAGCCCATGGGCAGGTCCATCAGGTGGCCCACGATGGCCGCGTGAGCGATGCCGGCGGTGGACGTGCCCATCAGCACCTCCGCATCCGGGTAATGGGTGCGGATCAGCTCCACCAAGCCCTTCTCCACGGCCGTGCGGACGGCGGGAGCGGTGAGGGTCAGGCGGTTGTCGCAGTAGATGGGGCTCTTGATGCCGCTGGCCCAGGTGAAGGGCTCGTCCGGCCGCAGGAACACCGCGCCGATGCTCAGCAGATCGTGGGCGATTTCACGTTCTAAGTTCATGGAAAAATCCTCCTTATCCAAATGTGCGAAGATGGTCAGTGCTTTCGGCCGACCCAGAAAGCACTTGCGGCCACAATGGCTGCAAGGTACAATAGCGCCGACTCGGTATAACCGAATGGCAGGGCTTTGATCCAGATCACTCCGAATGCCAGTACCATGAAAAAGACAGCAATGACAAGGGCAAGTTCCATCAAATCAAATTTCATGCAGACGTGCCCCCGTTCCGCTCAGCCCCAAAAGTCCTTGACCGCTCTCCGATAAGCGGACACCGGGTCCTCCGCCTGGGTGATGGGACGGCCCACCACGATGTAGTCGCAGCCGGACTTGCCCGCCTTCTCCGGGGTCATGATCCGCTTCTGGTCGCCGGCGGCACTGTCCGCGAACCGGATGCCGGGGGTGACAGTCAGGAAGTCCGCGCCGCAACGCTCCTTGACCAGAGCCGCCTCCAGAGGAGAGCAGACCACGCCGTCCAGGCCGCTGGCGGCGGCGTTCTTGGCGTAGGAGAGCACCGTCTCTGCCATGGGGGTGTCGATCAGCAGCTCGTTTTTCAGGGCGGCGGCGTCGGTGGAGGTCAGCTGGGTGACGGCAATCAGCAGGGGGCGGGTGCCGTCGGGACGAGTCAGGCCCTCCAGGGCGGCCCGCATCATCTCAGAGGTCCCGGCGGCGTGGAGGTTCACCATATCCACATCCAGTCGGGAGAGGACCGCCATGGCCCGCTTCACGGTGTTGGGGATGTCGTGGAGCTTCAGGTCCAGGAAGATCTTGTGGCCCCGGGCCTTGATGTCCCGGACCACCTGGGGGCCCTCGGCATAGAACAGCTCCATGCCGATCTTCACAAAGGGCTTCTCCCCGGCGGGGAACTGGTCCAGGAAGGAGAGGGTCTCCTCACGGGTGGGGAAGTCCAGGGCGATGATGACGTCTTTTGCGCTCATATTCAAACAGTCCTTTCTGTAAATTTCTCGGTGACAGCGTTCAGCCGTGCGCCGCGCCGGTCAGGTCCGCGATACGCTCCACGCCCAGCCTTTCGCACACGCCCGGCAGGGCTTCGATGATCTTCTTGCAGGCATAGGGGTCCCGCAGGTTGGCGGCGCCGATCTCCACGGCGCTGGCCCCCGCCAGCATCATCTCACACACGTCCTCCGCAGAGGAGACGCCGCCGCAGCCGATGATGGGCAGCTGCACCGCCTCGTACACGTCCCACACCATCCGCACCGCCACCGGGAACACCGCGGGGCCGGACAGTCCGCCGGTGCGGTTGGCGATGAGGGGCTTTTTCGTTTTCAGGTCGATCCGCATCCCCAACAGGGTGTTGATGAGGCAGATGCCGTCGGCTCCCGCGTCAGCGCAGGCCCTTGCGATCTCCGCGATGTCCGTGACGTTGGGGGAGAGCTTCATGAAGACCGGCTTTTTCGTCACCGCCTTCACTGTCCGGGTGACTTCCGCGGCGGCCCTGGGGTCGGAGCCGAAGTTTTTCCCTCCAGCGTGGACATTGGGACAGGAGATGTTCACTTCCAGAATGGACACCTGCTCCACGTCGTTGAGCTTGGCGCAGTTCTCAGCGTACTCCTGAAGAGAGAAGCCCCCCACGTTGGCAATCACCGGCCCATGAAAGATTTTTGCAATGTTGGGCACCTCCTCCGCGATCACCGCGTCGATGCCGGGGTTCTGGAGGCCCACGGCGTTCAGCATCCCGGAGGCGGTCTCCGCGATCCGGGGCTGAGGGTTGCCCGGACGGCTCTGTGCGGTAGTGCCCTTCCAGGAGAAGCTGCCCAGAAGGTCCAGGTCGTACAGCTCTGCGTACTCCCGGCCATAGCCGAAGGTGCCGGAGGCGGGGATTACGGGATTTTTCAGCTCCACCCCTGCAAGGCGGACAGACAGGCTTACCATACGATTTCCTCCTTGTACAGAATGGGACCGTCCTTGCACACCCGCTTGTAGCCGTTTCCCGTGGGCACGGAGCAGCCCATGCAGGCGCCGAAGCCGCAGCCCATCCGGGCCTCGAAGCTGAACTGCCCGCCGGTGAGCTGGGGCAGGCCGTGGACGGCCTTCAGCATGGGGGTGGGGCCGCAGACGAAGGCGTAGCCGCACTCCGGCACGTGACGGGCCAGATCCGTAACAAATCCCTTTGTGCCCAAGCTGCCGTCCTCCGTGGCCACCATCAGGCGGCAGCCCAGCTTGCCGAATTCCTCCAGGTAAAAGGCGTCTCCGCCGGAGCGGAATCCCAGTCCCACTGTGGGGGCGATGCCCGCCTCCAGCATCCGCTGGGCCAGGCCGTACAGGGGCGCGATGCCGATGCCGCCGCCCAGCAGGATGGGGTGGGCCCCGCCCTTTGCCAGATCAAAGCCGTTGCCGAGACCCGACAGCACATCCAGCTCTGTGCCGGGGACGCACCGCACTAAGTCATGGGTGCCTTCGCCCACCACCCGGACCAGGAGCAGCAGGGCGTCCTTCGTCCAGTTGCAGATGGAGATAGGCCGCCGGAGGAATTTGCCGGGCAGCTGGATGTTCACGAACTGCCCCGGCGCCGTGATGGCGGAGGTGTCGCCGGACAGCACCAGCTCATAGGTGTCGGCGGTCAGCTGCCGGGCGTGTTCCATGGTAAAGAGGGATTGTTTCATAGGTAGTCCTCCTGACAGGGGGGGATGGGGGTCTTATTGATGTTGCGGGAGCTGGCGGTGTACACCAGATTCCCGTTGCAGATGGTCTTGTCCACTCCGGCGGTGACGGTCCAGCCGTCAAAGGGCGTGGAACGGCCCTGGGAGAAGAAAAGGGTGCTGTCGATGGCATGGGGCCAGTTCAGATCCAGCACGGTCAGATCCGCGATCTCTCCCGCCTCGATCTTTCCGCCGGGCAGGCGGAACAGCCGCCGGGGATTGACGCACAGGGCGTTCAGCAGCGTGGCGAAGGGGACGATGCCCGGCTCCACCAGCTCCGTATACAGCACCGGGAAGGCACACTCCAACCCCACGATGCCGTTGAGGCTGCGGAGTCCCCTAGACTTCTCCTCCGCGCTGTGGGGGGCGTGGTCCGTGGCGATGCAGTCGATGGTGCCGTCCAGCAGCCCTTCGATCAAAGCATCCCGGTCCGCGGCGGAGCGGATGGGGGGATTCATCTTGAACCGGCCGTCATCCATCAGGTCCTCGTCGCAGAGGATCAGGTAGTGGGGCCCGGTCTCGCAGGATACCGGCAGCCCCTCCGCCTTGGCCTTGCGGATGAGGGCCACGCTCTCCTTGGTGGAGACATGGCACACGTGGTATCGGCAGCCGGTCTCCCGCACCAGCTCCAGATCCCGCTCCACCTGTTTCCACTCGCTCTCAGGGGCATTGCCGGGGAAGCCGTTCCGCTTCGCCCACTCCCCGTCGTGGATGCACCAGCCGGGAGTCAGCAGGGACTCGTCCTCACAGTGGGCAGTGATGGGCTTGTCCAGCTGTTTTGCGAGTTCCATGGCATCGCGCATCTGGTCGGCGGACTGGACGCCTTTCCCGTCGTCGGAGAAGCTGCAGACAAAGGGCTCCATAGACGGCATGTCCGCCAGCTCCGCGCCTTTTTCGCCCCGGGTGATGGCCCCATAGGGATACACCCGCACCCGGCCGTCCCGGGCGATGGCGTCCAGCTCCGGCCACAGGTGCTCCAGGGAGTCCGGCACCGGATTCAGGTTGGGCATGGCGCACACCGCCGTGTAGCCTCCTGCGGCGGCCGCCGCCGTGCCGGAGGCGATGGTTTCCTTATAAGAAAATCCAGGCTCCCGAAGATGAACATGTACATCAACGAAACCTGGAACAATGACTTGATCCTGACATTCAATTACGGAAAAACCTTCCTGGGAAAGGGAGGGAGAAACGGAAACAATACGGCCTTTGGAAATGGCAACATCCACATTCTGGAAAGTTCCATCCCGGAAAACAGCCCCGCCGGTCAGCAAGAAATTCATGGGTACGCTCCTTCCTCTGCGTCTTCATTCGACATATTATCATAACGGAAAAGGAAGCAGTTGTCAACGCCTATTTTCTGGAGTTTTCCAAAAGCGGCGGCGATTGCCGCCGCCTCTGGAATCTTCCATCAGGGCCGGGGCGGACGGCAGGCCAGGCAGCCGGTATAGAGCCGGGAGACCTCAGGCCAGTCCACCAGTCGCCACCAGGCTTCGAAGTAGTCCGCCCGGCGATTCTGGTATTGGAGATAGTAGGCGTGCTCCCATACGTCGCAACACAGCAAGGGGATCAGGGGCAGCGGTGTGTCCTGGTTTGCGGTCTTTTGGACAGCCAGGTGCCCCTCGCCGTCTGCGGATAGCCAGGCCCAGCCGGAGCCGAATTGCCCCAGGGCCGCCTTGCGCATGGCCTCCTTCAAACCTGCCATGCCGCCGAAGTCCCGTACCACAGCGCCCTCCAGCGCCGTGTCCGGGGCGGAGACCGGCAGGGGGTGGAGGGTGCGGAAATACAGGTCATGATTAAAGACGCCTCCGGCGTTGTTCCGAACGCCCTGTCGCAGGCCATCCGGCAGTTCCTCCCAGTTTAGGCACAGCTTCCAAAGCGGCCAGGACTGATAGGCGGGTGTCCGCTCCAGCAGCTGGTTCAGAGCGTCCACATAGGCGGCGAAGTGCTTGTCGTGATGGAAATACAGCACTTTTTCGATCAGCTCCGGCGCCAGCGCGTCATAGCCGTAGGGCAGGGGCGGCAGGGTGAAGGGATAATGCTGTTCCATGTATTGCTCCAAGGGGATCATCCTTTCCGGCGAAGTGTCAAAGTCCGCTGTTCCCATCCTATGCAGAAAGGGAATCCCATATTTCCAAAAGGTGCTGCACAAAAACCGGGAGGGCGTTTCGCCCTCCCGGTCCGGTCTCAGCAGTGGCCGCAGGTATGGCCGCTCTCGTGGTCGCCGCAGGTGTGCTCCTCACCGTGGTGATGGTCGCAGGTGGCTGCATCGGCGCTGACCAGCGTGCCTGCCAGCAGTTCTGCCACCCGGGTGTCCGCGTCGCCCTGGCAGCCGGCGTACAGCCGGATACCTGCCTCCGCCAACGCCATCTGGGCCCCACCGCCGATGCCGCCGCAGATCAGGGCATCCACCTGACGGTCCTTCAAAAAGCCAGCCAGGGCCCCGTGTCCGCTGCCATTGGTATCCACCACCTGGGAGGAGGCTACGGTGCCGTTCTCCACATCATAGAGCTTGAACTGTGCCGTGTGGCCAAAGTGCTGGAACACCTGGCCGTTTTCATAGGTGACTGCGATTTTCATGAGGACGCTTCCTTTCCGTCTTGGGAGGCACACCGGCCGCAGGGCCTGCCGCAGCCCCGGCAACTTTCCTGGGGACAGAGGGCGTAGCTGCCGCCGCCGATCTGCAGTGGACGGCCCTCCACCAGAAAGACCGCCAGCTTCCGCCGGGCCTGGGCGTAGATCCGCTGGACTGTGGTCCGGGCCACCCCCATCTGGGCGGCGGCCTCCTCCTGGTTCAGGCCCAGGTAGTCCATCAGCCGCAGCGCCTCATACTCCTCCACCGTCAGCTCCACGGCCTCTCTGTGGGCAGGCCGTTCCGGGGAAAAGCGGCAGTGGGTCGGCATCTGGCAGACCCGGCGGCATTTGGCACTGCGCGGCATGGATGTCCCTCCCTTGCTTTGAACATATGTCCATTATATACGGTTTTGAACATATGTCAAGAATAACTTTGGGAAAATCTGCGTTCCGCCTTGACAGGTCCAGGGCGGTCCCCTTATGATGGAGCCGGAGAGGGGGCGGTTCTCTTGAAAAAGAAGTGGAAGATCCTGTTGGTGTGCGTGGTGGTTTTGGCTGGAATCGCCGCCTGGTGCTTCGTCCCCCGTTCCGCGGTGGGAGAGGGCTTCAAAATCCACTATGTGGAAGCGTATTATGAATCGGAGTATTACGTGGCCGATGTCACGGACCAGGTGGGCCTGGAGGCCCTCAGTGACCTGCTGCGGGACGCAAAGCGCATGGGATACCACGTGGGATATGACGGCTGGAGTGGGGTGCGGCATGTCACGATTCTGGGTATAGAGCGGGAAAGGCCGGTCAATATCTATCTGGATGAAGAAACCTATTTGGTGGATTATGGAGACTTCCTGGGAATGCACCCACTGTTGAACGGCGAAGAGTTACTGGAACAGGTTTGGACTCTGCTGCCGGAACCGTGACAGGGGAGGGATATGCCTGTGACAAGAAAATGGAAAATTTTGTTGGCGTGTGTTGTGATAGTGGCAGTAGCATGTGCTGCGGCGTGGTATCTCCTTCCCCGCCCCGCGGTAGGGGAGGACTACGAAGTCCAGTATATCAATGTGGGAGAGACGCTGGAGAATATTACCGGTCAGATAGACCAGAATACCTGTAACGCCCTCAATGACCTGCTTCGGCAAACAGAGAGAAGGGGGTACCGCAGAAATGTCTTTCCAAGGCAGCTGCGGGAGGACACGGTGCAGATCATAGGCGTCGACAGCCATGGACCCTGGTTCTTTGAGCTGGACGGCGAAGCTTGCGTACTCTGCGACGGACAAAGGGGCGGCTACCCCATTATTGACGGCGAAGGGCTGCTGAAACAGGTCTGGGCCCTGCTGCCGGAGCCGTGACAGGGGAGGGATGCGCCTGTGAAAAGAAAATGGAAAATTTTGCTGGCGTGCGTTGTGGTAGTGGCAGCGGTGGCGGCCATGACTGTGGGAATCTGCGCACGGTATGTCCTGCACTACCCTGCGGTGGGAGGGGACTTTGAAATCAGCTTCATCAGAGCAGGGGAGACACTGGAGGACATCACGGAACAGATCGATCAGGATACTTTAGACGCCATCAAGGGACTGGTGCTGGGCGCGGAAAGAGGGGGGTACCGTGTTGGCTGCTCTCCATGGCTCTCGGAGAGCAGTGTGGAGATCAACGGGAGAGACAGTGAGGGGCTATGGCATATCTATCTGGACGAGGACACCGCCGTAATTTATGATGGTGACAGACGGTATCCCCTCATCAATGGCGAAGAACTCCTGGAACAGCTTTGGGCCCTGTTGCCGGAGCAGTGACAAAGAAGGGGCGCATATGAAAAGAACATGGAAAGTTCTGCTGGTATGTGTTGTGGCCGTGGCAGCCCTGACTGGCTATTTCTTCCTGCTGCCCGCCCCGGCAGTGGGAGAGGGCTTCCAGCTGCTGGAGGTCCGGCAGGACGGACGGGATTTGACGGCGTCGCTCCGGCCGGAGCAGCTGGCGGACCTGGAGGCTACAATGCGGGGGGCCTCCAGGTTCCGCTGGAAGAATCCCATTGGGGTATATCCTCTGGAAGCGGATACTGTCACGCTCCTGGGTGCCAATGGGGAATCCGTCATCCTGGTGGGCAGCCAGGGGCGATTCGCGGCGGACGGCTATCCGATTCACGACGGGGAAGCTCTGCTGGCGGAGGTTCAGAACATCCTCGCATCCTAATTCATTTTGTTTATAGATAAGAGCAGATACAGCGGAAAGGAGCAGTCAGATGGAACAGCGGGAAGCGGCCATCTGCCAATGGTTCGACATGTGGCTCACCAAGCGGGACACCGGCATCCGGGACCTTTTCGCCCCGGACGCGGTGTACATCGAGAGCTGGGGCCCGGAGTACCACGGCGCGGACAAGATCGCCTGGTGGTTCACTGAGTGGAATCGCCGGGGCACGGTGGAGCGGTGGGATATCCGCCAGTTCTTCCACAAGGGGGACCAGACGGTGGTGGAGTGGACCTTCGCCAACCGGATGGACGACGGCCGCCGGGAGGTGTTCGAGGGTATGACCCTGGTCCGCTGGACGGCAACGGGGCAGATCGCCCGTCTCCAGGAGTTCGGCTGCAACCTGGGCCGTTACGACCCCTACGCCCACGGCCCGGAGCCCCGGTTCCGGGACCAGCAGGCGGCCTGGTTCTGAAAACCCAAACAACGGCGCCCGTTCCGAAAGGAACGGGCGCCGTTGTTTGGATACTAAGAAGGGACGTCTTATTTTTGCAGCGTCTTGACCCACTGGCCGTACTTCTCCAGATTGGCGTCACAGGCGGCGGCGTCAGCGCCCTGGGTCAGGATATACACCTTGATCTTGGGCTCCGTGCCGGAGGGCCGCACCAGGATGGTGGTGCCGTCCACCAGCTCAAACCGCAGCACGTTGGAGCCGGAGAGCTCCATGGCGCTCTTCGCGCCGGTGGCGCAGTCCACCACGGACCCGTCGGTGTAGTCCTTCCGGGTGACGACTTTCACGCCGGAGATCTCCGCCGGGGGATTCTCCCGGAGATTCTTCATCAGCTGCGCCATATCCTTCAGACCGTCCAGGCCGGGCATCACCAGGTTGTAGGTCTTTTCGGCGTAGTGACCATACTTCTCGTATAGCTTCTCCAGGGCGTCGAACAGCGTCATGCCCTGGGCGGCGTACCAGGCGGCCATCTCCGTCAGCAGCATGGAGGCGGTGACGGCGTCCTTGTCCCGGACGTAGTCGCCCAGCATGTAGCCGTAGCTCTCCTCATAGGAGAAGATGACCTTTCCTTCGCCGGCGGCCTCCAGGGCGTTCTTCTTCTCCGCCATGAACTTGAAGCCGGTGAAGGTGTCGTAGCAGGTGACGCCGTTGGACTCCGCCACCTTCCGGGCCATCTCCGTGGTGACGATGGTCTTGAGGGCCACGGGCTTCTCCGGCATCTTGCCGGAGCGGCGCATGGCGCCGATGAGATAATCCAGGAGCAGCACGCCGGTCTGGTTTCCGGTGACGGGGCGGTATTCGCCGCTGTGGTCCCGGATCATGATGCCCACCCGGTCGCTGTCCGGATCGGTGCCCAGGATGAAGTCCACGTCATTCTCCCGGGCCAGGTCGATGGCCAGATAGAAGCCCTCCGGGTTCTCCGGGTTGGGGGAGACCACGGTGGGGAAGTCGCCGTCGATCACCATCTGCTTGGGCTCACAGATCAGGTGCTTGATGCCCAGGGTCCGCAATGCCTCCGGCACCAGCTTGTAGCCGCAGCCGTGGAAGGGAGTGTACACCAGCTTGAAGGTGTCCGCCACCTTGGCCACGGTTTCCTTGTCGTTAATCATGGCAGTGACGTTAGCCATAAACTTTCGGTCCGTCTCCTCCCCCATGGTCTCAATGAGGCCGGCCTTCACCGCCTCGTCGAAGTCCATGCGCCGAATGCCATTGAAGACGTCGATCTGTTCCAGAGCAGCGGCGATGGCGTCGGCGTGGTGAGGGGGCAGCTGGGCGCCGTCCTCCCAGTAGACCTTGTAGCCATTGTACTCCTTCGGATTGTGGCTGGCGGTGACATTGATGCCCGCCTGGCAGCGGTACTCCCGCACGGCGAAGCTCAGCTCCGGCGTGGGGCGGAGGGACTCGAAGATCCGCACATGGATACCGTTGGCGGCGCAGACCTCCGCCGCCGCCCGGGCGAACTCCATGGAGTGGTTCCGGCAGTCCATACAGATGGCCACGCCCCGGCGCTTGCCCTCCTCGCCCTCGGCGCAGATGACCTGGGCAAAGCCCTGGGTGGCCCAGCGGATCACATGGATGTTCATGTTGTGCAGGCCCACGGCCATGATGCCCCGCAGGCCGGCGGTGCCGAACTCCAGCGGGCCGTAGAACCGGCTCTCAATCTCCTTGGGGTCATTTCGGATGCTCTCCAGCTCCGCACGCTCCGCGTCGGACAGGGCAGGACTCGCCAGCCACTTTTCATATTCCTTCATAAAATCCATGCGAGAGATACCTCCTGTTGTGTAAATTGAGAACGGAGGCGGGACATTAGTCCTGCTCCGGGATTTCCGCGGGGGTGTTCAGCAGCGCCTGGGCCTCCTCCAGCTGGGAGGCGGGGACCCAAATCTCTACTCCCTGGGAGGCGAAGCCTCCCAGCACCTTGCCCAGGGACCCATTCTGGAAGGCGGGGATGCCGCAGCTTTCCAAAAACGACACAGTGATGTCCGCCTGGCTGTCCAGCTCCCACTGGATGTCCAGCTTGGCGGCGGGTTCCGGTGCGCCTGCCTCGTCTTTCGGCCAGCGGTCCAGCAGGTCCCGGTCCGCCCGGGCCCAGAAGTCCTTTGCCGGTTCTGTCATAGTTCCACGTCCTTTACTTGTGATATTTGGTGCCTGCGTTGATCTGATACGCCCGGTAGATCTGTTCCAGCACCATCACCCGGGCCAGATGGTGGGGGAAGGTCATGGGAGACATGGAGAGCCGCAGCCTGGCCTCTGCTTTGATGGAGGGGTGCAGGCCAAAGGACCCGCCGATGAGAAACACCAGATGTCCCACGCCCTGGCTGGCCCAGGCAGCCATCTGCCGGGCCAGCGCCTCGCTGGACCGCGGCTCTCCCTCCACGCACAGAGCGATCAGGGCGGCGCCGGATGGGAGCTTGGCCCGGATGGCAGCAGCCTCCTTCAAAAGGGCCGCCTCGATCTGGGCGGGGGAGGGGGCCTCCGGCAGCCGCTCCTCCGGCAGTTCTACCAGCTCCAGCTTACAGAAGCGGGACAGCCGCTTGACGTACTCCGCCGCGGCGTCTATATAAAATTTCTCCTTCAGCTTCCCGACACACAGGATCGTCACCTTCTGCATACGGACCTCCTGCTCACGGTGTGAGCTGGGCCCAGGCAGTCCCTGGGAGCCACAGACAGCAGAGGCGAGACACCTGCGGCGGAGAGAGCCCGTTCTACGGCAGTTTGCGCCATGGCGGGCGTATTATTCTCCCGGCTCAGATGGGCCAGGATGATCTCTGATGTGCCGCTCTGCGCCAGAACGGCGGCAAAACGGGCGGCATCCTCATTGCTGAGATGGCCTTGTGCGCCCAGAATCCGCTGTTTCAAATAGTAGGGGTAGGGCCCGCTGCGGAGGGTCTCGATGTCGTGGTTGGCCTCCAGCACCGCCAGATCCACGCCCTCCAGAATGTCGGCAGCCTCGTCGGTGACGTAGCCGGTATCCGTCAGGACACCGACGGCGCCGCCGGCGGCGTCCAGCCGGAAACCACAGGAACCGGGAGCGTCATGGGATGTGGGAAATGCCGTCACGGCAAACTCTCCGATAGACTGGGGGATGCCGAAGTCCAGCGCGTCCAGCCGTGTCTCTGCGCCGGGCAGCCGCCAGGACAGCTCCCGGGCGGCCCGCTCGGTGGTAAAAACCGGGGCGGCGCAGCGCTTGAGCAGCGTCTGCAGGCCGGAGATGTGGTCCGCGTGGGTGTGCGTGATGAGAATGGCCGTGAGGCTTCCGAGCTCCAGGCCCAGCTCCCGCAAAGCGGCAGTGATGCGGCGGCAGGAAATGCCCGCATCCAGCAGAATATAGCTCTCCCCGCAGGAGAGCAGCAGCGCGTTCCCGGAGGAACCGCTTGCCAGCGTATGTACGGTGGTCAAAAAACATACCTCTTCCGGTGAAAAGTAAGACGTCCACAAGGGAGGCCGTCGACGAAAGTCGCCATCCTCCATCGCGGACGTAAAATCGCTCGATCTATGGAAATGTCTTGATTGTATAACCCCGCGGCAGCGGGGGAAACCTAGAGAAGCCTGTACCCCGTTTCAGCCAATGTGGGCCTCCAGCTCCTCGGACTCACCGGGGACCTCCACGGTACGGATGGAAGCGCCAAGGCCCTGGAGCTTGGTGACGATATCCTCATAGCCCCGCTCGATATACTGTACGCAGCTGATCTCGCTCTCGCCCTTGGCAGCCAGGGCAGCGATCACCAATGCCGCGCCGGCCCGCAGATCGCAGGCCTGGATGGGCGCACCGGTGAGATGGTCCACGCCCTCCACCACAGCGGTCTTGTCGTCTACCTGGATGCTGGCGCCCATGCGCTTGAGCTCATCCACATAGCGGTAGCGGTTGTTCCAGACGCTCTCCGTCACCAGGGAAGTGCCCTCCGCCAGGCAGAGGACGGTGGTGATCTGGGGCTGCATATCTGTGGGGAAGCCCGGATAGGGCATGGTTTTCACATTGGCCTTCTGCAAGGGGCCGCTGCGGCGGACCAGAAGGGTGTCCTCCCGCTCCTCTACCTCCACGCCCATCTCCACCAGCTTGGCGGTGATGCAATCCATGTGCTTGGGGATGATATTCTTCACCAGGATCTGGCCGCCGGTGGCAGCCACGGCGGCCATATAGGTGCCTGCCTCAATCTGGTCGGGAATGATGGCGTAGCTGCCGCCCCGCAGGCGGTCCACGCCCTGAATTTTAATGGTGTCCGTGCCGGCACCCCGGATGTTGGCGCCCATCGAGTTGAGGAAGTTGGCCAGGTCCACGATATGGGGCTCCTTGGCAGCGTTCTCGATGACGGTGTTGCCTTCCGCCCGGACGGCGGCCATCATGATATTCATGGTAGCGCCCACGGAGACCACATCCAAATAGATGTTGGCGCCCTTGAGGCGGCCGGTCTCCGTGGAAGCGTTGATGAAGCCGCCCTCCACCATGACCTTGGCGCCAAGCGCGGTAAAGCCCTTCACGTGCTGGTCGATGGGGCGCACCCCGAAGTTGCAGCCGCCGGGCATGGCGACCTCCGCCTGGCCGAAGCGGCCCAGGAGAGAACCAATCAGATAATAGGAGGCCCGCATCTTCCGGGCCAACTCATAGGAGGTTCGGGTGGAGCGGATGCGGCTGGCGTCGATCTCCACTGTATGGCGGTTGATGACGCGGATGCCGGCACCCAAATGCTCCAGAATCTTCAGGGACAGCGTCACATCGGAGATCTGGGGGATATTTTCGATCCGGCAGACCCCGTCCACCAGCAGAGCGGCGGGAATGATGGCAACGGCGGCGTTTTTGGCGCCGCTGATCTCTACTTCACCAAACAGGGGATGACCACCCTGTACAATATACTTTGTCAAAGTCGATACCCTCTCTTCAAAAGGCGCTTTCTTTTGTGGCGGCACCTGTAATTTCTATGAAACAGTGTGCCCGGCCCGTGCCGCTTCATACCCGCTAAAGACCTGCGAAACCGGAGAAATTTTCCGGATGGGGAAGCTCACACACCCAAACTATACCATATCCCCGCGCAAAATGCAAACCCTTCCTGCGAGCCGGACGGGTTCCGCGTCAAAATTCGTCAAAATTCCAAAGCCGCCGACGGCTGAAAACAGCCGCTTCAGGCCGAATCGCGGCGCACAGGCGGAGAAATTTGGAAACAAATTATCTGCCCGGCAGGGCTCCAGTTACTCAGCCGGAGGAGACGGCGCCGGTGTAGCAGTTGACATAATAATCAGCCGTATCCGTAGAAACGCACCAGGCGGGCACCAGGGCCATAGGAGTGGCTGTGGTGCTCTGCAGCTCATAACAGAGGTACAGGTCCGTCACGGCAGTGACCACCGCGCCGCTCTGAACGGTGCCGAGGAAGGCATTGAGGGCATCCAGAGCGGACAGGGCACCGTTCCCATTGGCGGTCTGTCCCGCCTGGGGCAGGTGGGTACCGCTGACGGAGGCCACCCGCCCGCCGGAGATGGAGAAGGAGACGGTGCAGTTGACCACCGGGGCCCCGTCGTAGGTCTGGACCGCGGAGGCGCTGCCGTCCTCCCCATCCAGGGAGAAGGCGAGGGCTTCGTAGTGGAACGCACGGCAGAAGGCCCGGCACAGGGCGTCCGCTGTCTCGCCGCTCTGTTCGATCACCACGTCAAAGGTGCCGTCGGACCGGAAGACGGCGCTGCCGTTTTCGCTTTGATAGGTGGTGACGCCGCCGCCACCATCAGACATGACCAGCTCATCTCCCAGGAGAAAGCCGGCCAGCTTCTCATCCTCGTCCGGGTCCCTGGACAAGGTCAGGCCGGCGGGCGGTGTGGCGCCGGGGATAATGCCGTCATCCAGAGAGACACCCTCCGCCGCGAACAACTGCACCATCTGCTGACGGGCCTCTGCCTGGGCGGAATAGCCGGTGGTCAGCCGTACTCCCAGCAGGCCCAGGAGGCAGAGATTCATCAGAGCCAGGATCAGAATGATGATGTTTTTCAGACGGAAGCTCTCCATCCGTCGGACCTCCTTTCCACCGCCGGAGCGGCTTGTATCCGCTGCACTCAGTCCGCCAGCCAGCTGGCGGATACCGAGTCTCCGCCGCCGTCGGCATAGCCCACAGACAGCTCTGTGCCGGGATGCTCCGCTGCAATGGCCAGCGTCTGCCGCAGCGGCAGCAGGAGCGACGTCTCCCCGGCGGTGCTGTACTGCCGGAACCGCAGGGTGAGGCGGGTGACGCTGGTGCCGGAGAGCGTGATCTCGGCGGCGTGTCCGCCGTCGGAGAAGCGAATGGGGACACCATCGATCTGATATCCGAACAGAAGCTGGGTGGTGTCTCCGCCCTGACTGACGGACTCCAGATACAGCCTTGCCTCGCCGGAGCGGTCCTCTGTCAGCTGTTCCAGCAGGATACTGGCACCCAGCACGGCTTCCGCCGCAGTGGGGACCTCCTCCTGTGCGGAGATCTCCAGCGTAGCATCTGTTCCGCTGCGGTAGGTGATCTCCCCGGAGGGACGGATGTGAAGGGAGCGATCGGCTTCGACCTCGGTGATGACCTCCGTGCCGTCGGCCTCCGCATAGCGCTCCCGCGTGTTGATGTTGAAGCCGAAAGCCGCCAGCAGCCAGTCCGTGCCGGAGATGGATGAAGCGGCAGAGAGGACCGGCAGCTGCGGTAACTCCGTCGGCAGGATGGAGAGGGGAAACAGCTTGCCGTATAGCGGCTCCATCTCCACAACCTCAAAGGCGAAGGAGACGCTTCCCATGCCGGACTGGCTCACTGCCTCTGTAAGAGAATCTATGGAGAGGGCGGTGGAGGCGACGGTGCCGGTGAGGACGGTATCAGCACCGTCCCATACATAGAGATGGACGGAGCCGTCCGCCCCTGCGGCCAGCAGCAGACAGCGGGCATTTCCCTCCAACGCGGTGCCCTCTGCACCGGTGAGCTCGGCAAGCACCTGGAGGGGCAGGGGATTCAAAAAATCAAAATAGATGGAAGGGCCCGAGAGGGCACCCCGAAAGGCATCCGTTGCAGAAGGAGCAAGGTGCTGGACGGAGCCCAGAGCCTCCCGCAGGCCCAGGGCGGAGAAGCCGTCACTGTTGGTAGTGAAGCCCAGGCTGCCATACCGGCCGTAGGAGTCCGTGAGGACCACCCGTACCGGAGCGGGAAACTCCCGCAGCCGGGAGGGTGAGCCCTCGCCGGTCAGCCGCTCCAGATAGAGCGGGTCCTCCGACGTGCCCAGATTGTACAGCTGCAGCTGGGCGAACAGGAGCACCGCCGAGACGGACAGAAGCGCGATGGCGATGTTCTGGATGAGGTTGCGGCGCCTGCGCCGGGCCGTTTGATCCATGGGCGGCCTCCTTTCAGCGGTTTTGCGGATGTGACTTTCTCAGATGGGGTTGGAGGGCCCGCCGATGGGCAGCGTCAGCCGGATGGTGGTGCCGGGGCCCTCGTGGGGCGCCAGGGCGATGGTGCCGTGGTGGCGCTGGACGATCTCCCTGGCGATGGAGAGACCCAGGCCCGTGCCGCCGGACTCCCGGGAACGGGCCTTGTCCACCCGATAAAAGCGGTCGAAGATCCGGTCCCGATCCTTCTCTGGGATGCCGATGCCGTCGTCGCAGACCTCCATCCAGACCTCCGCCTCTGTGGAGCCGGCGGTGATGGTGATGTGCCCGCCGTCGGGCGTGTACTTGACGGCATTGCCGATGACGTTCATCATCACCTGCTCCAGCCGGCTCCGGTCCCCCACGATCAAGGGCAGGCTCTCCGGCGGAGTATAGGTCAGCGTGTGCCCGTGCTGCTTGGCGGCCAGGGCATTGGCACGGGTGACGCTCTCAATGGCGTCCCCGAAAGGAAAGCGGGAGAGCACCAGCTCCGCATTGCCCGCATCCAGACGGCTGAGGGTCAGCAGATCCTGAACAATGTGGGTCATGCGGTCCGTCTCCGTGATGATGATGTCCAGAAAGCTGTTGGAGGTCTCCACAGGGATGTCCCCCTCCGCGTCCCGCAGGGTCTCGGCATAGCTGCGGACGTTGGTGAGGGGGGTGCGCAGCTCGTGGGAGACATTGGCCACGAACTCCTTGCGCCGCTCCTCGTTGCGGTGCTGCTCCGTCACGTCATGAAGCACCACCAGCACGCCGCCGCTGGCCTGGTCGGAAAACGGCGCCAGAAACAGCTCCAGCGTCCGGTCCCCCACCTCCATCTCCGCCTCGGCGTAGTTGGGTCTTTGGAGGGCCAGGGTCTCCTGGAAGGGATAGACCTGACCGAAGAGGGTATCGTAGGTAGTGCCCTCCGGCACACTGCGGTGGAGCATGTTGGTGGCGGCGGGATTGCAGTGGATAAGGAGGCTGTCGTGGTCAAAGGCCACCACGCCGTCGGTCATGTGGAGGAACAGGGTGTCCAGCTTGTTCCGCTCGTTCTCCACGGCGGCCAGCGTGGCTTGAAGGACATCGGCCATCTCGTTGAAGGTGCCCGTGAGGATGCCGATCTCGTCAGTGGACTCCACGGGGAGCTGGCTGTCAAAGTCTCCCGCGGCCACCCGCTCTGCCCCGGCGGTGAGCTTTTCGATGGGGCCCACCATGGTCTTGGACAGCAGGAAGCTCAACAGGACAGAGATCAGCAGGCCGATCACCAGCGCCTGCATGATGATGAGGAAGAGCTGGGAGTTCAGGTCCGTCACTGTGTCCTTGTTGTCCAGGATGTAAATGATGTAGGCGTTTCCGCCCCCCATGATGGGGATGGCTGCGTCCATATAGTCGGCGGTGATGTCGCTGCGGTCTCCCACCAGGGTGCTGTCGCCCTGAGCCACGGCATTCCGGGCGGTCAGCAGGTTGGCGGTCTGCTCCCGGGGGAGCTCTGACGCCTCTGCAGACCCGTCCAGGTAGGTGCCGCTCTGCCCATCCAGGATGAAGTAGTTCCGGGTGCGGTAGTCGATGCCCAGGGAGCCGGCCCGGCCCTCCAGCATCTCCTTGATGCCGGCGGCGCCGTCCGGTTCGGCCGCCCGGGCCCGGAGGGTGGAGACATAGCCGTCGCTGTCGTCGCTGAACACGGCGCTGATCTGCTCGTAAAAGGTGTCGATATAGAAGCTGGAGACGCTGGTGGTCAGGAACGCACCTACCACCGCCATCAGCGAGGTGATGAGCAGCAGCAGAATCAGCATCAGCTTCATGTGCAGGCTGCGGAACACGGCGAACACCTTCTTTCCTTAGAGAATGGGGGGCGGAGTCATTTCACGGAGAAGTAGTAGCCGGCGCCCCGGCGGGTGAGGATGAAGACAGGATTGGCGGGGTCGGCCTCGATCTTCTCCCGCAGGCGCCGGACCGTCACGTCCACGGTCCGCACGTCGTCGCCCACATAGCCGTAGTTCCACACCTGCTCCATCAGGTCGATGCGGGAGTAGACCTTGTTGGGATGGCTGGCCAGAAAGGTCAGCAGCTCATACTCCCGCTGGGTCAGGTCGATGGCCTTACCGGCCCGGAAGACCTGGTGGCTGTCGGTATTGATAGACAAATCCCCGGACACGGGCATGGCGGAGGCCGCGGCAGAGGCGGCAGCCGGCGGCGTCATGGTGGTCCGCCGGATGTTGGCTCCCACCCGGGCCACCAGCTCCCGCATAGAGAAGGGCTTGGTGATATAGTCGTCGGCACCGATCTCCAACCCCAGGACCTTGTCCGCCTCCTCCTCCCGGGCGGTGAGGATGATGACGGGAACGCTGCTGCCCTGGTCCCGCAGGGCGCGGCACACGTCAAAGCCGTTTTTCTTGGGCAGCATTACATCCAGCAGGATCAGGTCCGGATTGGCGGATACCGCCTGAGCCAGGCCGTCCTCTCCGTCATAGGCCTCCAGCGTCTGATAGCCCGCCCGCTGGAGATTGAACCGCAGGATGTCCACGATATTCTTCTCGTCCTCCACGATCAGGACGGTTTTCGGATCGCTCATGGCAGAGTCTCCTCTCAAAGATTCAGAAGCACTTTTGCCTTCAGCACGGCGGCGATGGTCTTGCTGTCCTCGATCTCCCCGTCCATGACGCGGTGGACCATCTCATTGAAGGGAATGCGCTCCACATTCAAGAATTCATCCTCGTCCAGCTGCTGGGACTCCATGTGCAGGCCCTTTGCCAGGAAGAGGTACAGCCGCTCACTGAGACAGCCGGGGGAGGGCAGGGTCACGCCCATGGGCAGGAAGGTGTCCGGCACGGCACCGGTCTCCTCCTTCAGCTCCCGCAGGGCACCGGCCACCGGGTCCTCGCCCGGCTCCAGCTTTCCGGCGGGGATCTCCAGCAGCGTCTTTCCGATCACATAGCGGTACTGGGTGACGGTGAGCACATTGTTCCGGTCGTCCAGGGCCAGAATGGCCACGCCGTCCACATGCTCTACTACCTCGCGGAAAGAGGTCCTGCCGTTCGGCAGCTGCACCTGGTCCACGTGCAGGCTCAGGAAGCTTCCCTGGTACTTTTCCTCCCGGCTGAGGGTCTTCTCCGTCAGATCCGCAGTCTGATTCATATAGCATTCCACCTTGTGTCTATTTTTTGTATATTCAGGACATACTCAATCACTTTATTATAGCATATCCTCCAGAAAAAGCCAACTGTGACTTTCTCTTGAAGATGCGGGGAAAATATGGTATTATAATAAAACCTTCCAGGAAAGAGGTGAGCCCCACGGAGAAGAAGGGAATCAAGATCGCGGCCCAGAACCGCAAGGCCTTCCACGACTACTTCGTGGAGGACCGGTACGAGGCGGGCATCGAGCTTGCGGGCACGGAGGTCAAGTCCATCCGGGCCGGAACGCTGAATTTGAAGGACGCCTACTGTACGGTAAAGGATGGGGAGCTGTTCGTCCATGGGATGCACATCTCCCCCTATGAGAAGGGCAACATCTTCAACCGGGACCCGGTGCGCTCCCGGCGGTTGCTGATGCACAAACGAGAGATCCGCAAGCTCCATGCCCTGGTGAAGCAGGACGGCTATGCCCTGGTGCCCCTGTCCGTCTATTTTAAGGATTCCCGGGTGAAGCTGGAGATCGGCCTGTGCCGGGGCAAGAAGAACTATGACAAGCGGGCGGCTGCCTCCCAGCGGGACGCCAAGCGGGAGATTGACCGCACCCTAAAAGAAAGGAATCGATGATATGTCTGACATGACGAACCCTATTGTCACCATCACCATGGAAAACGGCGCTGTGATGACCGGCGAGCTATACCCCGCCAAGGCTCCCAACACGGTGGCCAACTTCATCTCCCTGGCCAACAAGGGCTTTTATGACGGCCTGATCTTCCACCGGGTCATCCCCGGCTTCATGATCCAGGGCGGCTGCCCCGACGGCAACGGCATGGGCGGCCCCGGCTATGACATCCGGGGCGAGTTCTCCGGCAACGGCTTTGCCCAGAACGACCTGAAGCACACCACCGGCGTGCTGTCCATGGCCCGGGCCATGCATCCGGACTCCGCCGGCAGCCAGTTCTTCATCATGGTGGCCCCGGCGCCCCATCTGGACGGGCAGTACGCCGCCTTCGGCCAGGTGACCGGAAACGTGGAGGAGGCCATCCGCATCTCGGAGGTCCCCACCGACTGGAACGACAAGCCCAAGACACCGGTGGTCATTCAGAGCATTCGGGTGGACACCCAGGGCGTGGACTATCCGGAGCCTGAAAAGCGCTGAGAGGGGGAGAGCCCAATGAAGACGGCCATCATCACCGGCGCGTCCTCCGGTCTGGGACGGGAGTTTGCCCGCCAGCTGACGGACATATTCCCGGAGATTGAGTGCTGCTGGCTCATTGCCCGCCGGGAGGACCGGCTGGAGGAGATCGCCCGGGAGATGGTGGGGGTGGAGACGGTCTGCCTTCCCTTGGACCTGTGCGATTCCATGTCCTTTACCACCCTGCAAGAAAAACTGGCGGCGGGGAAACCGGAGGTGGCGATCCTCATCAACAACGCCGGCTGCGGTTACCTGGGCCGGATGGGGGAGACGGAGACCGCTGTCCAGACCCGGATGGTAGATCTGAACGTCAGGGCCATGACGGCGATGACGAACCTGGTCATTCCCTATATGCCGGCGGGGGGACGCATCCTCAACACGTCTTCCATCGCATCCTTCTGCCCCACGCCCCGGATGACGGTGTACGGCGCTAGCAAGGCGTATGTGTCCTCCTTCACTGTGGGCCTCAGTGAAGAGCTGAAGCGAAGGGACATTACCGTTACGGCGGTGTGCCCCGGCCCCATGAAAACGGAGTTCCTGGACGTGGGCAGCATCACTGGCCGTTCCCCGGCCTTTGAGTACCTGCCTTACTGCGACCAGGTGCGGGTAGCGGCGGGCGCGCTGCGGGCCGCCAAGGCGGGCAGGACTATGTACACGCCGCGGCTGTTCTACAAATTCTACCGGCTGCTGGCCAAGGTCACGCCGGTGAAGCTGATGGTAAAATTTACCAAAACCTGAAATGTCATGGAATTGTAACACATTCCGACAGCGGGATGTGTTACAATCTCCATTGGTATCCTGCCAGATATCCCAGAAAGGCCCCCGGCATGGAGATGCGAATCGCAGGCTCCCATCACAAACCAGCGAAGCGTTTGTGATGGGAAGTGGAGGGACAACGGAGCATTGCGAGCTCTCGGCGCAGCCGGGAGCGGGTAGAGCACAGTCTGTCCCGACGACAGGGGGGTGTACCGGTTTCGACGGGGGTATGGAGGCGGGACCAGCGGGCGGCGGCGCCTGACCGCCATAAAACGGGCAATTTATAAATCAAATAACAACAGACAAGTTGCTATTGCTGCCTAATTAAAGGCGGCCGTCTGAACCGGAGTGGCCACAGGCCGGGGAAGGCGTCGTTGATGTGGCGTCCGTGCGGCGGGTAAGAGTTGCCCCGCCCACGCATGATGACTCTCACCTGACCGGACGGCGTGACGGCTTGCCGTCCGGAAGGGGAACAGGGAGAAAGACTCCCGCAATAACCGTCTGCGCCCGGAGAAAGTCCCGTTAAAGTGCTTTCGGACAGGGGTTCAACTCCCCTCACCTCCACCATAAAGCCGCAACAATCTAGATCTCCTAACCTGTAAGCTTAGGGTATCAGAGTGTTGCGGCTTTTTTTCTTTCAAAAAATAGCTTTTTTTCCAATAGATCGCTTGACGGGTTTCCCAGGAACTGGAGGGACTTGAACAGCGTTTTAGATGGAAGAAAGGTCAATTCTCATGACAGCGCCCTTTTTGAGAGCAAAAAGGGCGCTATTTTTTTCGAAAATCATATACAAATATTACGGCGCCGGATTGGTGGTTTCAGAGGATCACCTGTCCGGCGCCCTTTTTCATTTCAAGGGGAACAGGAAGTCCAAAAGGGAGGTGTTGCCTGGCAGAAACGTAGATGCGCAAAGCATGTATCAAAAAAGGAGGAGCAAGACAAATGAAAAAATGTAGCAGTCATGGGAAAAAGGGCACCGCAATCTCCGTCTCCAAGAGTCCACAGCAAAAGAGTTCAATCTGTAGATATCATGTCACCTTTAAACCTAGACACCCTAGAAGACCCAGGCAACGAGAAATCAAGGAGCAAAAGCCGATTTGCCGGAAGTTTACTCGATGCGAGGGCTGTCCCTATCCTGCCCATGGTTTCCTGTGCTGGGGAGAAGATGGCCGTTGTATTCGGACGATTCTGGAAAGATCCAATTCACAGAAAACGTAAACGGAGGCAATGCCTATAGGTCAAAGTCCATTCCCTTTTCAAGGAAAGAGAAGCAAGCACCGTCGAGGGCGGCGATGGAATCAATCGGAATCTGTGTACCGTCCATCATGAGCAGAAGGTTTTCGCTGCAGAGGAATTTTCGAACAATACCGCTTGTGGTCCTGTATGCGCCGCCAGCCTTTCGGCTATCCGGAAGAAAATATGTAATCGTCACCTCCGGTTGCTGGGGCATGAGCTCCAGAAGAAGCCGGAGTTTTTCATTGAGTTCTGCTTTGACGGATTCGTCCAATTCGGCCTTCTGGTCAGTCAGACGAGTTGTCTCCTGAATGAGGGCATCGTAGCCAACCAGGGCTGCAAAGGGAGCGAATTGCGCTGCCCGGTTTTGTATGGGCATTGCCGGCTGAACAGTGGAAGTATGGTGTGGCAAGTTCAAAAGGTCATCGTATTCGCTACTCATGGTGCCCTCCCACCTGGCGGTTCCGTTCTATGGCGGTGGCGCCATCCTCCAGGTTCATTCCTTTGAGGATCGCGTTCTTTCCATACTTTTTCTTGATGTCCAGCATAGCAGCTTGGATCTTTTTCTCACGAGCTAGAGCGGCTTCCCGGTGCATGTGTGTCTCTGCCGAAGGTCCGAAGTTCGAAAACAAATCCAGCTGCTCACAGCTGCAGTCATCCTCCACGCTGCCAGCGGACCGAACCCGGACTGCGGTGAGGGTGAGACGCCGAATCAGCAAACCCTGGTCCACGACCCGATCAAAAAGGCCGGAAGCCGCGCGGATGAGAGTTTTAGCAGAGGAGGTCTCAATTTCCAGATTGGCGGTTCCGTGGGCATGCTTGGGGATCTCCCGGCCATAAGGATCTCTGGTGACAGCCCCATGATACCGCCTCCGACGTTCTGGGTCCTGCAGATTTTCCCGGTCATATCCCACGGTCAATGTCAGCTGCTTCGTCACCAGCCCCTTATCCACCAGGTCCAGAGCAAGCTGGTCCGCCATTTCAGATACGACCAGCCTGGCCTTGGAAAAGGAATACGGTTCCTGCAGCACCTGACCGGAGCCGATGCTGTTGAATTCCGGTTTGTAGGCCTTGATGTCCGCAATGGTGCAGGGCTCCCAACCCCAAGCATGATCAATCAGAAGTTCCGCATTGACCCCAAAGAGTTGATACAGCATTTTCTCGTTGTAGTAATCCGTTGATTTTCCGACCGAACAACGGGCAATATCGCCCATGGTGTGCAGGCCATGGGCCTCCAACTTCTTCGCATATCCGTGTCCCACCCGCCAAAAGTCAGTAAGCGGACGGTGATCCCAAAGCAGCCGGCGGTAAGAGCGCTCATTTAGAGATGCAATCCGAACGCCGTTCTGGTCTGGCTTAATCCGCTTTGCCACGATGTCCATGGCAACTTTGCAGAGATAGAGGTTTGGACCAATCCCAGCTGTTGCGGTGATCCCTGTGGTTTTCAGGACATCCTGAATCATTCGTTCAGCGATACCTCTGGGAGAAAGGCCATAGGTACTCAAATAGTTTGTGACATCCATAAACACCTCGTCAATGGAGTAGGGATGGATATCCTCCGGCGCGATGTATTTGAGATAGACCTCAAAGACTCGGGCGCTGTAGTCCATATAGAGCTTCATGCGCGGCGGAGCAACCAGGTAGTCCAGCGCCAGCTCCGGGTGAGCCTTTAATTCCGGATCGTTGGCAGATGAGCCGGAAAAAGCGCGGCCGGGTGCTTTCCGCAGCCGCTCCGCATTCACCTGCTTTACCCTCTCCACGACCTCGAAAAGCCGCGCCCGGCCGGAAATGCCGTAGGCTTTAAGAGCCGGAGTCACAGCGAGGCATATGGTCTTTTCCGTGCGAGAAAGATCCGCCACAACGAGGTTAGTGGTGAGGGGATCGAGGCCACGTTCCACGCACTCGACGGAAGCATAGAAAGACTTCAAGTCAATTGCAAGATATGTCTTATCAGCCACGAATCATCCCTCCTTTTCTTCCTCTGATGTTCTGCCGCTATTGTAACATAGAACAAGTGTTCTATTCAAGAGGAAAGGTTGGGAAATCATATTTCAAAATTCAGGAGGAAAAAGAATGATACAAACCATCGTCAGCAACGCAAACGCTCCAGAATATGGGCAGGCCACCATTTCTTTCCCAATCAGGGAGGAGGACTATCCCAGCGTGGTCAATATGCTCCAGCGCATGGATCTGGGAGATCCGTTGGAGCGGGACTGCCGGGTGGACGAGGTCTGTGGAGACTGGCCGATTCTCAAGCGGCTGGAGAAGGTGGCAATCAATCTCGATGAGATGGATTACCTCGTCAAAAGGCTGGACAGCTTTGACACACAGGAAAAGGCGAAATTTCAGGCATCCGCTGTCAAATACGGGCTGTTCGATATGAGGCAGCTGATCGACCTGACATTCTGCTGCCAGGAGACAACGGTGATCACTGACTTCTCAGATCTGGAGAAAGTCGGCCGCAGTTATTATCTGGACGTGAATGGCGGCGCCGCATCCAAAGAAGAACTGGAGAATGTGGACGGGTATGAAACCGCTCTGCTGTTGATCGGCGACGGTGACGGCACCATCACCCCGTATGGTGTGATCTACGACAACGGTATGCAGCTCCGCCCTGTCTACGATGGCAAGAACTTTCCATCGTTTCAACATCAGGACTGCGTTCTGATGCTTGGCCTGACCCATGAATCAGACCTGGATATGAACAGCGCCACCACGTGGCTTTTCCTGCCCGCCAGTGCAGAGCGGCTGGAACGGGCTCTCAAAAGAGGAGGTTTTGAGCCAGGCTCAAGTATCCACTGTACCTGTGTGGGCGGAAATATTCAGGAGGAGTTAGAAGCCCGTTTGGATTTTGAAAGAGAGTCCCTGAAGAACCTGAACACATTTGCTTCCGCAATTGCTTCAATCGATGAAGCCCAACACGCAAAGTTCAAAGCGGTCATCCAGATGGCAAATCCGCAGTCGACAGCGGAGATGACAGCTCTGGCCCAAAACCTGGATCTGTTCGATTTTGTCCCCGGCGTTCATTCTCCGAGAGAATATGGCGAGTTCATGATCCGCGAGTCCGGCCACTTCGACCTGGACGATGATCTGGCTCCATTTATCGACTATGAGGCATACGGACAAAAAGAAATCAATGCTGAAGGCGGCATTTTCAATGAACAGGGCTACGTAACCTACAAGGGCACGCAGAGTCTGTCGGAACTGATGAGGCCCCTGGCCGAACAAAAGCATGCCGGATCGGAGATGCGGATGGGAGGTTTTTCGAGGTGATTACATTGCATTTGACCCGCGGGAAGGACCTAGAGGGCATCTATATCAGGCTTCCGTCTCCAAAGGAGAAAATCGAGGAGACAATGGCTCGACTTGCTGCAATCAGCGAGGATACTGCCACGACAAGAATCCTGAATATATCCAGCAGCGTGAAAAACCTTGGTGACTACATTCAAAATACGGATCTCAGCCAGCCTGACGGACTGCAGAAAATCGCAGCTCTGGCGGAAAAGCTTCAGCCGCTGGATCTGGAGTCCTGTCTGAAATTTGAGGGGATGCTGGATGCAAACATGGTCCGGGGCGTGGATGACGTCATGAAGCTGGCGGATTGCCTGGACGAGTATGTGCTGCTGCCGGAGGTGGGAACAGGAAGCGCGCTGGGGCGGTATTTGGTGAATCAAGGTGTTTTTGAGTGCCCGGATCACCTTCGACCCTATCTGGACTTCCAGGCAATCGGTCAGGAATTCTACAGCAATCACGGCGGAGCGTTCTGCCGCGGCGGCTACGCGGTGCAAAAGACGGAGTTGCCCGGGAGCATCCAACGCCGTTATGAGGAGATAACTGGCGTGATCTCGTTGGACCTTCGGACCGGAAGCGGCCTATCCCTCACGCTTTCCCTGCCTGCCTCCCCGGAATCTCTGCAATGGGCAAAAGAGAATCTGGGTATCACAGATTTCGCAGAGGCGGAAATTATTTCCGCCCACTATGAATTCCCGTATCTATCGGTGCTGGTTCCCTCCAATCTGATTACCGTCGAGTCTGCAAATGAACTGGCATCCTGTCTGGTGAAGATGCGGCAGAAAGACTATGAAGTGGAAAAGTACCTTGCCATTTTGGAGGCTGAACAGCCGGAGACGTTTCAGGGAGCTCTCGAATTGGCTTCTGAGCGGGACAATTACGAGCGGGTCCCAATGAACTTGGAGGCATACGGGAAGGCATCCTTACGGCAGATCGGAGCAGACAAGGCGGTGTTAAAGGCCATAGACAGGTTTATGGATTTTGCTGGATACGGTGAGGAGGCCATGGAGCGGGACGGCGTCATGAAAACCCGATTCGCTGCTATCCGCCGTGTTTCGAAGCCTATGGAGCAGCATCCCCAGGAGCAGACCATGAAGTTTGGAGGGCTAGCCAGATGATCATTGGTAGATCCCTTAGATATCAGGATTCGGATTTACTCTGCAGAATGTATTACTGCGGGGACCGTGAGGTGTTTGAATTCTATAGAGAATATGATAAATCTATCCCCGTTTCTCGGCGTGAGCATCCCTTTTTGGAGAGCCTGCTGCTTTTCCTGGAGATGGATCATGCATCAGATTTCCCGCAATTGAATCAAATTGAAAGCGACCTAACTGAATATTCCATCTATAAGGAGCAGCAGTATGCCGAAAACGCCCTGCAAGAACTGCAGGAGCTTTCAAAACGTCACATCTACTATGAAATTTTGAATATGGCATGTAGCCAGCAGATTAGAAACGCAAATAATTGCCATGACCAGCCCTTGGATGTACTGAATGGCCTGCTTCTGATATCTCGAAACCTAAATATGTATATGTATCAGACCCATCAGTTCCTTGAACACGTTCTGGATATCGACCGCGCTGGCCGGCACCCCAAGGATCAAATGCAGCAGTTATATGAACATGATGTGGGAGGCGATGCCTTTTCGTTCCGATTCCATCCCATTCCCATCAGCTACGAACTGGTAAAGGAGGGGCAAATAGTACCTGTACTCTATTCCAGCAATATTCTGGATATTATCGAATTTGCTCTGAGAACCTGCGTGGAGCGGGAAATCACGGTCCGCCGCTGCAAAAACTGTGGGCGGTACTTTGCCCGGATTGGCCGTGGCAAAGTGGAATACTGTGGGCGTTCTCCGGCAAAAGGGCAAGCGACTTGTCGGAAGACCGGTGCCTTCCAGCAATGGACGATCAAACAGAAAGATAATCCGATATTCAAGGTATATCGCAAAGAATATAAGAAGCGCTTCGCATGGATCAAGGCGGGTCGCATTACCGCAGAAGCGTTCTATTGCTGGAGCAGTCAGGCCAGGGAGAAACGAGATGAATGCAAACAGGGTCAGCTGTCGCTAGAGGAGTTTCAAGCATGGCTGAAAAAGGAGGACTGATATGGATTCACGGAATACGGATTTGGAACAGGTAAAATTGGTGGCACATGCACTTCTGGACGTGGAGATTCAGCCAACGGAGTTCTCCCCAATGATCGTGAGCCATCCATTTACCAATACCGGAATTGCAGCTCTTCCAGACGAGCAGGGCAACTTTACGCCGGCAGATCTGCTCAATGATCCGACCGACTTGGAGCGGTGGCGGAAAAGGGTTGGAGAGCAGATCGACAAGTCAAAAAACGTGTACCAGATCTTTATGCTGGTCAATAAGCCCTACTATCTGACCTTTATAAAATATGCGGCCCATTTTCTTTCAGAGAAAGATTTGGGACAGATTTTATCGGATGCCTGGATCATGAGTGAGTTTCCCAATGCCGACAGGAACGTAGGTACAAGAGAACTGCTTGCATTATTTAGATCCGTTTCACCGGAGTACCTCATGGATCGGAGAGACTGGCAGAAGTATCAGTCGTTGGAGGACACTGTAACAGTGTATCGAGGTGTTGCATCTGTCGACAAGGGGAATATCAAAGCTCTGTCATGGACATTGGACAGAAATACTGCGGAATGGTTTGCCCACCGATTCGGAAAAGATGGCACCGTATATACAGCCCAAATCAAAAGAGACGATATTTATGCCTACTTTAGCGGAAGAAAGGAGTCTGAGGTCATCGTAGACCCTGATCGTCTGAAGAAAATTATGGTGGCGCCGAGGCAGCAGGTACGAGAGAGCATGAGGATGAAGTAAAGACACATAAGTTTTCCAGACATCGATGGAGCAGAAAAAGTAGTAGCTATTTTCAAAATGTGATGGTATGTTGTGTACTTACTAAAAAAGAAAAGGAGATGAAAGAAGTGAAACAGAAGCCTGTCCAGCAGAACAAACTGAATATTCAGCTAAGGCCCGCTTCTATTGAGGAAGCGGGCCTTTTCTATTCCCAGATGGAAGAAGGTGAAGATCATTCCCTTGGCACCGTTGGCCATCTGAGGATAGACTTCGGCCACGGGGGCCAGGAGTTCTGGAGCAGCTGGTGGGAGCACAATGGGGATCACTTCAACACCCCGGAGTTTCGGGAGGAACTCCAGATGGTCGTGGACGAACTGCGCCGCAGCGGTCCTCTCAAGGATCTAAAGACCATGCGGTCCTATTGCGACGGACATGGCGGTGCCATCGAGGATAAGGGCGCCACCTGCGGCTACATTGCAGATACGGAGCACTACCGCTATTGCCTGCGCTGCACCCCGCTGCCGGGCCATTATCAGGGCTATCTGTACTGTTATGACCTTCGCCAGCAGCAACTGACGCAAAAGGAGGCGCAGGTGGGCCGGGTGACCTATGCCAGCGGTGAGGACCAGACCTTCACGGACGCTCAGAAATATCTGGACACCATTCGGGAGGAACTTCCGTATCAGGCTACCACCGGTTTCCACTATGAGACACTGACAGATGATCCCGCGGTGCGGAAAGCAGTGGATGATCTCCTGCTGGACTTCGCCGGAGAGGATAATCCCCGGCGGGCCTGCAATTACGGCATGACAGAGGCGGGAAAACAGGCGCTCCGGAATGCCGCCGATCCCGGCCACCCCCACACCTACGCCTGGTTCGTCATGACAGACTGCAATACGCCGGGTGAGCAGATCCACCGGGATCTGACGTTGGAGGAGGCAGTGGGCCTCTATCGGGACAGTACGCGGCCGGAGAAGCGGTTGGGCGTTACCAAGGACGGGATCGCCACGGTGGATTTCCTGCGGGAAGCGAATGGGGAGCAGGTATTCTTCCAGGACCATATGCGAATGGAAAGCTTTCGAAATGACCCGGAGATCTTTGAGGCGGTACAGATGCTCCACCGTGAACTGGAGTGGAGGGCCCCGGTACGGGGCATGGTGCTGGGAGGTATGAAATGATTCAAAAAGAATGGCTTGCATTCCTGCGGGAGCAGTATCCTGCCGGATGCCGGGTACGGCTCAGTGAAATGAAGGATGATCCGATGCCCATCCAACCTGGGAGTATGGGTACATTGGACTGTATTGACGATGCCGGCCAGTTCCATGTCCGTTGGGACGACGGCAGGGGGTTGGCCCTGATCATTGGCGTAGACCGATTCCAAGTCATGCCTCCGGAGACCCAGACAGTCAAATTCTATATGCCGCTGACAGCGGAGTTCTTCGGCTATGACGACTGGGGCGACCGCGAGGAATATGGGTCTGACCTGAACGGCAGAGATCTGCGGGGCTATGAGGCCGAGATTCGAACAGCCTTAGTGGGCAATCGAATGCCGGAGGAGACAGACCGCGGGTTGATGCACTGGTATGACAAGCAGGACGGTGTTAACGATAAGGTCCGCTCTGCGATCTTCGATGTGGAATATCGGGACGGCCAGCTCTGGGGTGTTGCGGATTGCAAAGTGATTGGAAGATTGACACCAGAGGAGAAAGAGACTCTGGCGGATTACATCGCAGGACAGGCTTCTGACGGCTGGGGAGAGGGCTTTGAGCAAAGAGAGATCGAGGTGGACGACGGTGTCCTGAATGTGCATCTCTGGAACAACGGAAATTGGACCATCCTGACAGAGGAAGAAAAATTCTCTCCCGACTCCCTCACCCGGCTCCCTGATATGTGCTGGTCTGTCCTGCCGGGGGAAGGGACGCTGATCTGTATCAAGAAGGGCGAACACGGGTACTTCCCCAGCAAATGGTCCTCCGGTGACAGGGCCCAGAACCGTCATTTGGCGGACTATAACAACCGGCGACGGGGCATTACCCCGGCTCAGGAGCAGGCAATGCTTGCAGGAAGCATGCACGGCTGGGATATTCCCATGGCTGATCCTGTGGTCCAGGAGCGAATCTTGGGCGCAAAGAACAGCCTGGAAATGAAGGGGCCGTGAGTCTCTTAATCAGTTAAAAGGAGGAAGTTGAATTGAGTGAGAAAGTATTTGGGTTGTATCTGGCAAAGGAGGACCCGGAGAGCGACGCCTATGCCAAGCTGGACCTACCTGCCCAGCCTTGGGAACTGCTGGATGCCCTGGAAAAACTACACTTACAGGAGGGTGACCATCTCTACATCGAGATCGATAACTACTATGATTTCGAGGAACTGGCGACAGTCTTACGGGACCAAGAGGATAGTCTCACGGAACTGAATGATTTGGCAGAACGGATCACCCGGCTGAATGACATACAACGAACTGCGCTTCAGGGCCTGATTCAGATGGAGAAGTCCAAAGAAGAGAGTGGAATCAGTGTCAGCCGGCTCCGGGATCTGGCTGAGAGTGTGGATTGCTGCCATGTTGTGCGGGAAGCTCGAAATGATAGCCGACTGGGCAGATTCTATGCAGAAAACGGCTTTGTTCCAGAAGTAGAAGGACTCCCGGACGCGGTGTTTGAGCTCCTGAACTTTGAAGCTATTGGTCAGAGAGCTCGAAAGGAAGAAGGAGGCGTCTTCACAACGGGAGGCTACGTCCTTCAGAACAGCGATCTCAAGCAGGCTCCACCGCTACCCAGCGAGGTAGCAAAACCGGATTATATGATCCTGCTGGAAGTGACCAATGGGCATCGCAATGGACCTGCCCGTAGCGGTGTTGGTCCGATTCTGGTCAAGCTGCCTGCGCCGCCGAAGGCACTGGAAGAAGTGGCGGAGCGTTTGAAAGCGGTCTCGGTACAGGAGCTGTGGTGGCGCTGTATCGACTGTGTGATTCCGGAGATGCGGGATGCAGCCACATTCTCCAACGGAATCAATGATGTCAATTGCTTCGCGCAGACTTTAGAAGCCATGACGCAGGAGCAGCGGAAAGTATACAAGGCTGTGCTGGAGGGCCTACAGTGCTGTGATTTGGCCGGAGCAGTTGCTTTGGCAGACACACTGGATTCGTATATCCTGAGGGAGAATATCAATTCTCCCTCTGAATTTGCGCGGGAAACCATCTGCGCAAAACTGGAGGAACCGTTGGCGGAAAAGGTGCTGGATAACCTTAACCGTCATCGCTGCGGTGAAGCGCTGATGAAAGAAGAGCACTGCATCCAGACCGGCTACGGCCTTCTCCGTCGTCGGGACGGACAGAAGCTCTGTATCCAGAAAAAAGAAATCGGAATCATGGAAATGAGGCGATGAGAGATGAACCAAAAGCAAGAGGCCCTCCTGGGCCTTCCACTGACCAACGCGGAGCGGGAGTGGCTGATAAGCCGACTGGAGACGCTCTCTGTAAAGGAGAGCTATCAGCTGTCCGCGGCGATCATGCGGTCCGGGAGACTGCAGGAGTTGGTGGGAAAAAGCAGAGATGAACTGCAAGCTACCGTACTGCGGATGAAGCCGGACGTAGCCGTGGAGGCAATCAACTGTCTGATGACACTGCATGATTATGAGGTCTGCTACCCGGCAGGCAGCTATGATGCCCTGGGACGGTTCTTCCTGCAATATGAAAGCGGCGCCCCCAGGGATACCCTGCCATTCGTAGACTTGGACCAGCTGGGCAGGCGTTATGAGGATCTCCATCCTGGACTCTTCATCGGCGGCAGCTATGTGGTTTATCCCACTAAGGAGCCGGAGCAGCACTATACCGGACATAATCTCGCGGAGCTGGATGACTCGGATTGGAGCGTCCGTCTGAAGATTGCCTCACCTGAAAAACCGGAGGGGGTCTGGGTTCGACTGCCGGATTATTCCATGGTGAATGATGACAAGGCGGATGAGGTGGAACTGGCTCTACTGGACCTTAAAGTCGACACCATTCAGGACTGTACATTGCTGGATGCCCGCTGTATCCTCCCGGAGGTGGAGAATCTGGTGAGCGAATACCATGAACTGGCGGATCTCATCTACGATGGGAATGACCTGGGCTTCCTGCTGGATGAGCAGGGCCAGGGGATGCCGCACTTCAACGAGAAGTTCCATGCTGCCCTGGCCTATGAAAAATGCACCCGACTGGGTGCTGCGCTGGACATTGCACAGAATCTCCGATGCTATGACTTCGTGCCGAGGGAAGATGTAGAGTCCTTCGCAGAGAAGTTTTTGGAGTCCAGGGGGATCGAAGCAGGACATGTGAGCCTGCTCTCCGAGTGTATGGACCGGGAGAGCTACGGGAGATACCTGCTGGCCCAGCAGGGATATCAGCAGCATGCGGCCAGCGACAGCTTCATCCGGCGGAATCAGCTGGACTTCTGCTATGAGCGCAGCCAGCCGCCGACACCGCAAGCGCATTTCGAGATGAAACTCTAACCACAAAACAGAGGAGGAACCATAATGCCTACATTCCAGATTACGGATTGCTTTGGAGAACAGGTCACCTTGCAGCCCCGCTTGGGACTGTACTCCGTCACAGATTTTGGGGGACAGGAAATGCCGGGACTGGCCATTATTCTGGACCGGCTGGGCAGTACGCCGGAGGAGACGGAGCAGTATGCCGTGCTGACGACCTCCTTCGGAGAGTTCATCGGCGCCAAAGACTGCGCGTACATTGACACCAATAACTGCTATTTTGCTCCGCAGCTTCTGGAACAGGGGTTTGCTGAAAATACCGGGCTGACAAAAAGCAGTGGATTTTGCCAGTATCCACTGTGGCACTTCAAGGAGGATTTCCTCCGAGAGATTGGCGGCGAAGTCTATGAGCAGTATGCCAACTGTTTTCAATCCTATATGCATACGGGTCCGTTTGGGGGGCCTGAACCTGTGGAAGAACCGATGAGTCAGATGGGAGGGATGAAGATGAAGTAATCGAAAGGGAATCGTCAAAACAGTAAATTCAAGATCAGGGGCCGTTTTCCCGAGTGGGACAGCGGCCCCCTCTTTTTTTGCACCCTTTTTCGGGAAGACAAGCCCCGGAAAGGAGAAACGTATGATGGAAGAACTGCTGCTGAATTATTTGAAAGTGGCCTGCAGAGGGAGGGATTTTTGTGCGAGCAGCACAGAACTGGGGCGGGCCATTGGTGTTGGAAGAAAGACGATACAAAAACTTGTGAGTCGTCTGCGGCGAAAGAAAAAGCCGATTTGCAGCGCCAACAGCGGCTACTTCTATGCGAGGACAGCCCAGGATATTATCAGAACCATCGAAATGCTGCAGAGAATGATAGATGGGCTGCAGGCGGACATTCAAGGCTTGAAAGCCTGTCTCGCGGAATGCTACGTCACGGATGGTGGGAGCGATGGCTAAGCCCCCTTTTCCGTGGGTTGGCAGCAAAAGAAAATTGCTGCAATTCATCTTCCAACTGCTTCCCTCAGATATACAGAATTATATTGAACCGTTTGGCGGAAGCGGTGCGGTCATTCTGGAAATGCGTGCCAGCTCAAAGAGGAGAGATGTTTACAACGACCTCAACCGTAACCTGACGAACTTTTTTGTGTGCCTGCGGGATAAAACCAATGCCCTTCTGCGGGAACTCAAGTTTCTCCCAATCCAGTCCAGATGGCTGTTCGAAGTGTACAAGCTTTTCCTGGCACATGAAGAAATCCACTGGAAGGTCTATGAAAAGAACATCCGGGAGGAAATTCAAATACTGGAAGACCGGACATGCTTTACAGAAGAACAGGCGGAGGAGCTACGCCCGATTTACGATCAGAAGCTGGAAAACTTCGATGTGGAACGTGCAGCGATGTTTTATAAATGCATTCGCGGCAGCTACAGCGCAACCGTCTCCTCTTTTGGATCAAAAGCACTGCGGCTCTTCAATTTCCTGTATCTTCTCAAACCAGCGGCAAAGCGCCTGGAAGATGTCGTGATCGAGAACAAGAATGCCATTACTCTGATCAAGGACGAGAAGCGCCCTGGAACATTCTTCTATTGTGACCCACCGTATTTTGAAGCTGAGAACCTGTATGAGGTCAAAATGAACAAGCGTTTCCATGTTCGGCTCTGGATGGCACTGAGCAGCAGCGATGGACGATTTCTGCTCTCTTACAACGATTGTCCGTTCATCCGCCAGCTCTACAAAAACTATTATATTCTGGCTGTGACCCGGAACAATCCGCTTAAACATCAGGCCGATGCCACCTATGAAGAACTGTTTATCACAAATTATGATCCAACGCCATATCTCAATGTCCAACTGAGCTTCTTTGAGCGAATAACCAGGTCGAAGGGAGAGTTGGTCGTGATCCATACTCCGGTAAACAAAAAGGCAGCATAGGCAAGATGGAAAAATCTACAGACAGTGTTTCCTTACATTTCATTTTATAGGAGGAATACCACTATGACAAATACCTTTCTTTTTCGCGACCCCGGCAAAAATAAACAGGTGATTCCCGGTGCGGTAATGGGAATGGCCGGTCTGGAACAAGCGGAATGTCTGCGCATTCATGCCGAAGGGGGCCATATTCTGATCAGTGATTCTGATCTTACCCCCAGAGAAAAAGTGAATCTCATCACGCAGCTGTATAAAGATATTGCAGCTTTGTGCAAGCAGCTGGTAGATGCCAGCAACAAGATCAGCGGGGAGTTCCTTTTGAAGAATGATCCGCTGAGCGAGGTGGATGAGGACATTGTGGCAGACTTGCTTTGCATGGGCGCAGATGAAGATCGCCTGCGTGTCCTGCTGATGAATGAGATGGAAACGCAGGATGAAGAATAAAACATATCTCTACAGAGGGAGTCTGGCGGATGCCCAGCAGTTTGATCAGGTATCCCTCTGGCGTGCCAGTCACCAGGCAAATATCGCCTGTAAAGCAGCCATAGAGGCAAGTATCCGCAAGGGCTTTGATGGAATGTACCTGAAAGAAAGCTGTGTTCAGGATGTTCTGGAGGAATACGGCTTCAAGCGAGTTGGCTGGGTGCTGGCTAATACCGTTCGGGAGAAACTATGGGACGGTCGGTTCAGCCAGACCAACAAGGAGTGGGCGCGCTGCCAGATGATCCCGCCTGATCCCGAACATAACTGTGACTTTATCGTAGGAAGCCATCCGGCAGTGCTGGATGGCTTTTTGAATGAAGTCCGTGCAGAGTTCCAGAAACTGAACCTTTTCGGGCCGGAGCACTGCCACCCTGATTCCTACGCAGAATTGGACTACACGGGAAAGGTGCTGGTCCTCAGCGCCGATACCTTAAAAGAAGCCTATTGGTCGCAGGAAAATCAGCTCTGGTATGCCCATGACGGATTTGGCTGCCAGCCCCATGCCATTGGCCGGTCTATCCGCTGTACCTGTCTGGGAGACGGAGAAGAAACGCGCTGGAACCGCACGGATTTCACCGGCGTTCTTAAGGACGAACTCCTGCCGGACTGGGCCTCCGAAAAGATGAAAGAGCTTATTGGACAGAAAAATCCGGATTTGCAGAAAACGATAGAGATCACTGATAGGGAACAGGGCCATTCCAAAGGGCCTACGCTTCCTGATCACCCAACCATGAAATGAGGTGCATGATGAGCATTTCCTATTACACCATGGATGACGCCGGAAGAAGAAAGCCTCCTTCTGCAAAGCAGAGTGTGGTGGAGCAGTTCCATAATCTGAGCGACGCATTGGCTCGATATCGTGAGCTGCCGGAAACAGGTGAAAAGACTCTGGGAATGGTCGACGGTATCCGCGCACTGGAATTGGTGCGCTGTGTACCGCTGTTTCCCACAGACCGGGAAGGAGAAAGCATTCTCTCATCGGATCCGCGGAAACATGAGTTTTGGGCCAAACGGCCAGAGGCGATCCTGGCGATGGAAACCTGTAAGCGAATGCTGAGGCTTCGGTACATGACCCAGGGGATCATCCGCGTCCCGATTCCTGATTCAGAGGAACTGCCGAAGGAATTGAAGGGTAAGCGCTTGTGGATGAAGGACCCTCATGACGATCCAAAGACCGCGATTGAAAGAGTCCGAGTGATCGGTAAGGGACTCATGTTGCCGGAAGTCCTGCATGAGGAAGCCAATCCACCCCACCTGGTCTTTGAGTATTGGGTCAACTTGCTCACATCCGATGGTGCATACGACTTCCGCTCCATGCAGCCCTGGATGTTTGAACAGCTGGCTCAGCAAACATTGGCCCAGATGAAAGATGAAGAGGAGGAATGAGTGATGAGTCGGAGTCCCCAAAAAGAAGCAGCTCCCAGTTACGAGCAGCTCCCTGTGCAGATCCACGTAAAGATCTACCCCGCCAAGAAGAAGGGCGGACCCTTGGCCTTCGCGTCAGTCAATCTGAACGGATGCTTTGCGGTGCAGGGGATCAAGATCCTGGACAGCAAGAACGGTCCCTTTGTTTCCATGCCCAGCCGAAAGGTTGGTACGAAATACATGGATTACTGTTTCCCCTGCACCTCAGACTTCAAGCGTACATTTGATGAAGCGGTCCTGGAAGCCTACCGCCTGGAGATGCACCGGACCCAGAAGCAGCAGAACGGCCCGACGATGGGCGGAATGAATATGAAGGGGTGAAATACATCATGAAGAAATTGTTTACCATTTGTGCCGCGGTACTGTGTCTGACTGCCGCATTGACTCCGGCGGCCATGGCCGCCGAAACCCCGGAGGTCCAGGTGTGCTACCCTACATCGGTGACCCAGAGCGAGGATGGCAGTGAGATTCGAAAGATCTATGACCTGTCGCCGGAGGATGATCCCTTGGGAATTTCCCGCTCGGATTTTGAGCAGGACGGGTATCACTACACGCTGACAGATTTGCTCAAGCAGGAGCTCCCGGAGCATGAGGAACGCCAGCACACAGAGACGGTCTCGCTCCAGAGCGACAAAAAGGATATGGAATCCGTGCTGGCCCTGTTGCCCCAGGAAAAGGAGTTTGTGACAGAGGACGGTATGATCGGGACTCTGGAACTCCAGCTCAGTACGGTGCAGGTTGAAGTATCCGGATACGGCAGTTCCACCAAGAAAGTGACCGCCACCCGGTCTTATCCCAATCTGGTGAATCAGGATACCGCCAATATCCCTAAGACCATCACGGACAATGGCCGCACGCTGACACTGGAGACCCTTCAGTGGCAGACAGACAACACCGCTTCTCTGGATGGATATGCCCTGGGTGACCGATTCACTGCGGTAGCTACTTATACCGGAAGTGCTACCAGCAGTTACGTGAAGGGGTATACGGTGACCGCGGACTACACCGGGACCGTCTCCCGCATTGCATTGGACCGAGTTCGGTATGTGGCCATCTTCGAGGGCGCTCCCATCCAGCCGCTGGCAGGAACTGAAGACAGCAGCGTAGGTCAGTTCAACTGGGGCGCTGTGCTGCTTCCGTTTGGGATCGTGGCGGCTGTCGGCGTAGGGATCGGTGCGGCGGTCTTCTTCCGTCGGCGCAGTGAAGCGGTGGAGGTCGAGAATGAAGAGCAGTCCCAGTAAGTAAACGTCAAATCAGCGTCTCAGAAGCTGAACAGGAAAACAGAGTTCCAAACTGGAACAGAAAGGAGAACGTATGAAAAAAGTATGGAGCGTCTTGCTCACTGTCTGCCTGATGGCAGGCATGACCATCCAGGCCGGCGCCCTGGAATACACTATCGACGCCCCCGGCGACCCTGACTATGGAAAGCCCACGTCCATTGAACCTGTGATCACGGCAGATGGAGGCGCCGCGGTCAATGAAGACCGCAGCAAGAATGCGGCGGTGATTCCACCCACGTTCGGCAGCCCCAGCGCCTATACCCCCAACACCGGCACGTACCTGACGCCCAATCTGGCTCCCGGCAGTATGGCAGCCACCGGTGCCGTCATCAACGGGGGATCTGCGGTGATTGTCACACCTGGGACTCCCGTCACCAGTTCGCCCTCCTCCGGCAGCTCTTCGTCCTCCGGCACCGTCGGCTATACCGAGGTGACGAAAGATCTCTACTATTCCGGTGGGTATCTCGCAACACTGAAGATCCCTGCCCTTGATCTCTCGGTAAAGGTCTATCAGGGAACAGACAGCGCGACGCTCCGCAAGGGTGTTGGACACTTCGAGGAAACTTCTATTTGGAGCGGAAATACGGCGCTGGCAGCGCATAACCGAGGCGTCAATGACTATTTTGGAGAGATCCATACACTGGACATCGGGGACAAAATCCAGTACACCACAAAGCTGGGCACCCGAACCTATCGGGTGACTTCTGTGGAGAAGGTCTCTGAAACGGATCGGAGCAGCCTCACGCCGACCACGGAAAACTGCCTGACCCTCTATACCTGCGTCCGGAATCAAAGTGCATATCGCTGGTGTGTCCGGGCGGTGGAAGTGTGATGGTCAACCTGCTTCATTTTCAGGCTTTGTTTTTCCACAATCATCAATGGCTTTCCTCCTCATTCTTCGATATGATGAAAGGACAAAAGGACCGGCATGACGGTCCGCGAGTTCCTTGAAGCCCATCCCGATGCGGATCTGGATCTGTCGATCCCGGCAGGCCGAATCTATTTGGATGCTGCGGGTAGGAGGCGAATAGAGAGCGGCAGGCCAATAATTGCTGATAGCGGCAGCCCCAAAACCGCAACTTATGTACAGGCGGATGAACTGCTGAAACAGGTGGTCTGCTCCGCCTATCAGACCCACGGCCTGTGGCGGGTGTCTGCTACAAAAGATCACCGCGTCGGGAAAGCGGCCAGGTACTGGCCCAAGTTCAAGATGAGGAGGTAAGCGATGAAGAACAGAGGGAAAAACATTGGCCTGCTGTTGACGGGTATGGCAGCGGGAGCAGCCCTGTGCGGCGGCGCCTATGCCGTGGGAATCGTGGCCCAGCCCACTTGGCAGCCCATCTTCGTAGATGGACAGCAGGTGGAGATGGAGGCGTATAACATCAACGGCAACAACTATGTCAAGCTCCGGGACATCGGAAAGGAGGTGGGCTTCAACGTCTATTGGCAGAACGGAGTTCAGGTAGATAGCGATGCGGACTATACAGGTGAACCTCCGACATCCCCAGAGCCGGCTGCACCTGATGCTGCATCCGCGAACACGAAGGATCTGGATACGGTGAAACAGGAAATTGTGGACCTCACCAATGTTCTTCGGAAGGAACATGGCTTGGATGCATTGGGAACCGACGACCTCCTGATGCAGGCTGCACAGGTTCGTGCAGAGGAAATGGCTGCTACAGGATGCTATTCTCATGTGAGACCAGACGGAACGAAATACTACACTGTGACAGACTGCAGTCAGACCACGGAGAACATTCACCGGATCAATCAGGAATGGTTGACAGCCATTGGAAAAACGCTTGCGGAAGCGGCAGTGGATGATTGGGCTGCCTCGCAGGGGCACCTGGATCACATGCTGAGCGATACGGTATATATGGTGGGGGTCGGAATTGCCGAGGGAACAAATGCCGCAGGAGAGCCGTGCTGGTATTGTGTGCAGGAATTCTGCCCCAATGGCTATACAATCTCCTGGGTGGATGGACAGGCCATCTCCTGACTGAATGTTGGAAAAGCATAGACAGCGCATGGATTGGTGGGTATAATATAAAAAAGAGGAGGTGGTCAAAGGTGGTCTATCATGTCGATGAAATCCGCCAAATCGTTGCGCCGATTGCAAACAAGTATCACCTGAAGGCGGTCTACCTCTTTGGGTCCTACGCCAGAGGAACTGCCACGGAGAGCAGCGATATTGACTTGCTGATTGATACCTCCGGTACCGAGCTAAAGAGCCTGTTTGCACTGGGGGCGCTATACTGTGATCTGGAAAATGCGCTGCATAAGCCCATTGATCTCATTACAGTCAGTTCCCTGGAACAAAAGACTCAAATGCAGGGTGACCTGCAATTCCGGGAGACCATCAATCAGGAAAGGGTGAGTATATTCGATGCTGCCTGACTTACAGCGTATCCAGCACATTTTGGATTACTGCAGAGCTATTGAGAAGACAGTTCAGCGGTATGGAAACAGCTTTGAGATTTTTGATCAGGATGAGGATTTCCAACGTTCGATTTCGTTCAGCATTCTGCAAATCGGAGAGTTGAGCGGAGGCCTGTCTGAAGAATATCGGAAGAAGACCAGCAACCGTGTTCAATGGGGACCAATCAAAGGAATGCGGAATATGGTGGCACACAGCTATGGCAGCATGGACCGCCAAATCATTTGGGAGACTGCGATTGTGGACATTCCCACCTTAAAACAGTTTTGTGAAGAACAGCTTGAAGAATAAGAGGGAGCAGGCAGAAGCCTGCTCCCTTTGATTCAAAAATCATGAATCTTTGCAGTATCGGTTGAGTCCGCAGTTATAAAGAGCTGCCATGCGAGGCTCCAATACGGGAATTTGCTCTTCATCCTCGTCGGTTTGCAGAAACCAGTAATCTCCATCTGTTCGCAGACACTGGGCCAAATCCTTCAGAGTATAGACATCCATCTGGATACTACCTCTTTTCCACATGGACAGGATATAGGGGACATCCACATCGGATGGAGAATCGATGATAGCGAGGTTCAGCTCTGCAATAAAGGCACCGCTGAACACCTGATCGATCTGTGCATCCTCAAAATTGCTGTCGGCAAAAGCCTCTACAGCCTCCGCCAAATCGGTGTTGTTCCAGACTGGAGCAATCACATAACAGTTTTTTAGATTGACTTGTTTCTTTCCCACGGGTTGAAAATCCGAGATGGGGATCAACTCATCAAGGGAAAAAGGTGCTGTTTTTGTTTTGGGCAAAAAGATCCTGGATGCGCTGTCAGCAGCCATGCTACCGGCCAATGCACGGATCGCCCAATCCAGGAACACATCGAAATTTCGTCCGGAATCCCGGCAGCGATGAAGCGCCTGGTTTTGAAATTTAGAAAACGTTTCATAGTCTGTCAGTGCCATGGGGGGAAGCGGGCTTTCCCACAGATCTTTCATGGGGGAGAAATTGAACATGGATGCCTCCTGATTCGACTGAAATCGACCTCCATTCTACCACAGCAGTCAGCAAGAAACAATGCGGAGCCGCACATCCTGTGCGTGCTTTTCAATGCCGTCCCAATAAGGGACGGCTCTTTTTTGTGTTCCAATTCACTCGAAATTTTTTATAGGCCGTGACAGGGGGGATGCAGCGGCCTTTCGAGTGGGCTGCCCGCCTGTCACGTGCGGAAAGGGCACTTATGAAAAAGAAACTCGTATCCCTTTTTCTGACCCTGCTGACTATTTTGTCACTGTTCCCAACAGCGGCTTTTGCAGCAGAGTCCACCGGCGTTGGGATCACGCCGGTGACGGACCCAAACCTCTGGACGACCCGCCTGACCGCATCCGGCCAGACATACAGCTACCGGCCGCCTACCGCAGCAGGCAGACAGCTCTATTGTATGGACCTTGGTTATTCCTATCGTTATGGAACGGAGTCCTTCCTCAAGTCTTATACGTACCGCTCTGCCACCGGCACAGACGCAGATGCGCTCTGGAGTGAAATGGTAGCCAAGACCGGCCTGGGTGAGATGGATGCGGCTACGCAGGAGAACGTCAAGTGGATGATGTCCTACATCGCGGACTACACCGGTGAGATCCCCGGCAGCCTGTTCATGGCGCTGCAGACTTATATCTGGGACAACCAGAGCGACAAGTCCGCGGGCGGTGACCCTTCCGGCGACATCGATGCCGGCGGCTTCGCCAATCAGGATACCTACGACCAGTATGTGGGGTATTACAACTGGCTCCTGGGTCAGAAAGCCAACGAGGATGCGGAACTGCAGGCAAAGGTAGAGGAATACGCTGAACAAGGTATCCAGGCATCCATTGTGGAGGATGACAGCTCCAAGTGGGCGGTCCTGGCAACCTCCAGTGTTTCCGGCCGACAGGCGTTTGCGGCTTATCACGCTACTCGGAAAGTAATTACCAATGATAACCCACAGCCTGGTGACCCTGACGATCCCCCGGTCGCTGGGGATGGCGACATCACCTTTAAGAAGGTGCAGGCAGGAACAGACCGGGGCCTGGATGGCGCCGTCTATAACATCTATCGGGACGGTCAGATCGTTGGCAGCGATGTGACGTCCAATGGGGGAATCATCGAGGTAAACGATGTTACCAAGGGACTGTGGACCTTCGTGGAGCGAGAGGCTCCGGAGGGCTTCGCGCTGGACCCTACGCCCCACAGTGTCTATGTGGATGTCACCGATGGAGACAAACAGTACACTGTCACAGCGGAGGATGAGGAACTCCCAAATTTGGAAATCATCAAAACGGACGCACTTTCCGGAGAACCAGTCCCCAATACGGTGATTTCTGTCAAATCCGTAACCGGCAGCTATTCTACCTCCGTGTCCACAGGAAAAGACGGAACAGCCACGCTGGAATCTCTGCCCGCCGGTGTTTACGTTCTGCGCGAGGAATCGGTTCCGTCGCCTTACGTTCTCTGCCATACCGAGCAGACTGTGGCACTCCGACCCGGAAAGACCACGGAAGCCCGGTTCCAGGACTACCAGAAACCGGGCCTTGAGATTTTGAAGAAAAACATTGCCGATAACAGCCCCATCGAGGGTGTGACCTACAAAATTGAACAGATCGATGGCGACTACTCCACCTCCGCCACCACGGATGAGCAGGGCCGTATTTTCCTGGAGGTGCCTGTGGGCAGCTATGAGATCACAGAGGTGAACGTACCCTCGAATGTGATCCTCTGTGATATTCCCCAGACCATTTCCCTTGAGGCGGGCGGAACACAGACGGTCACGTTCTTCAACGCCGTCAAACCCTCCCTGACCATTCTGAAGCGCAATTCGGTGACGAAAGATCCTCTGGAAGATACACGCTTCCACATCTACTATGGCAGCGATCACACCGAAACCGGAGAGATGCACGATCTTGGCACCTACTATACCGACTCTGACGGCAAAATCATTCTCACCGATATCAACAGAGGATGGTATAAGGTGGTGGAGGAGGAACCCAGCACAGGATTCTCCATCCAGGGGGACGGTGTTTACGAATTCTATCTGGAAGGCGGCGCCAGCAAGGAACTGGTTGTGGACAACGTACCTCTGTCAGCATTGGTCGTTTATAAGTACGATTCAAAGACAGGGGCCGCCCTCGAAGGAGCGCGCTTCGAACTGCGTTATCTCAGCGGTGAGACATCCGGTACCGGCGGCACGGTGATCGGAACCTACACCACGTCGGCCAATGGCTCCTTTACTGTTACGGGACTTCGTGAGGGCACATATATCTGTCAGGAACTGGAAAGCCCGGACGGCCATATCATTGATTCAGAACCCCAGACCGTCTATATCTCCGGCAAGGACCAGGACGTGGTGACGCTGCGCTTCGGCAATGCGCCCCTGGGCTCTCTGCTGATCACGAAGGTCAGCAATGACGATAAGCATGAGCCGCTTTCTGATGTGGAATTCCTGGTGACCGACAGTGCCGGAAACTATCTCGGCAACGCCAACGGGAAGTATACGACCAATAGCGCAGGCGAGATCCTGATCGACGGCATCACTCCTGGAACCACGGTGGTGGTACGGGAAATTCGAGCAAAAACAGGCTATCTCCTGGACGGCACTCCCCAGTCTGCCCTGATCAAAAGCGGAGAAACCGCTCGCCTGGAGTTCCGAAATGCTCCTGCCGGCACGCTGATCATTCAGAAAAACAGCAGCGGAGCAGGCCATGAGCCGCTGGAGGGCGTGGAGTTTAAGGTGACATACGCAGACGGAAGCTTCGTTGCGGACGAGTATGGGCAGCTTTCCTCCAACGGTCTCTACTACACAGATAAAAACGGTCAGATCAAGATTACCGGTGTAGTCGGCACATTGGTGGTCACTGAGACTGCCACCATCCCCGGCTACACCATTGATCCGGCTACCCAAAGCCAGACAGTGGTCGTTCATCCAAATGACACGCAGACCTTGCATTTTTACAACACGCCTCAGACAACTCTGGTGCTCCAGAAATTCATTTCCGGGACGAAGAACGAGCCTCTGCCCGGCGTGGAATTCCTGGTGACGGATTCTTCCGGCGCAGTGGTAGGCCCCAATAACGGTGTCTATACCACCGGGGCAGATGGAAGAGTTGTCATTTCCGGCTTAACACCCGGCACCACCGTCACCGCGCGGGAGACCAAAACAGCGGAGGGATATGTGCTGGATGGCACGCCTCAGAGTATCCTCATCAAGGAGGGTGAGGTCCAGACCCTGACCTTCTGGAACGAGCTTGCCGGGACCATTGTCATCCGAAAGCTGAATTCTGTGACGAAGGAGCCTCTGGCCGGTGTTGAATTTGAATTGACCTACGCGGATGGCAGCTATGTGGATGACGCCAATGGGCATCTTTCAAGCCTGGGCCTTTACACCACAGATGCTAATGGTGAGATCCGTATCTCCGGTATCACCGGGACGATTGTGGTAAAAGAGACCAAGACAATTGATGGATATACCATTGATCCGGCCACTCAGATGCAGACCGTGACCGTTAATCCCGAAGACACGCAGACGTTGACGTTTTACAATGATCCCATCGGCGGTGTGGAGGTCGTCAAGGTGGATGCGGATAAACAGACAAAGCGTCTGGCCAATGCCACCTTTGAGATCCGCAGGATGGATGACTCGCTGGTGGACACTGTGACCACCGATGAAAATGGCCGGGTATTTTTGCCTTTGGAGGACGGTGACTATTATGGCGTTGAAATCCATGCACCGGAAGGCTTCAAACTGGATGATACCCCGCATTATTTTGAGGTGAAGAACGGGAAAACCACGATCCTGACCGTATCCAACCGTGCAATCTCCGGCATCCTCATCCACAAAACGGACAGTACCACTGGGGAAGGACTCTACGGTGTCTCTTTCATCCTGTATGACAGCACTAATAAGCCTATCGGCCAGTACACCAGCGACGATAGAGGCTATGTCTACATCGAGGATCTGGAGAGTGGCCGCTACTATCTGCGGGAGCTGGAAAATGAAGGCTATGTGCCGGATACCGAGCGGAAAACAGTCTATGTGAGATCCAGCCAGACGACGCTGGTGGAGTGGGAGAATACCCCCATCACCGGTCAGATCCAAATCACAAAGACCTCTGCGGACTACAACAGCATGAACGGCTGGCCTGCCGGGACGCCGATCCCCAACACGGAATTTGAGATCTACAACTATCGGACCGGTAATCTGGTGGATACCATCGTTACAGATAAGAATGGCGTAGCGATTTCCAAACCTCTGCCGTTGGGCCGATATAAAATTGTGGAATCCCGCTCTGCGGATTTTTACGGACTGGATAAGACTCCCATTGAGGCGGAGATCGAGTTCGCTGGGCAGATCGTCAAGACGGCCATGACCAACAAGAGCCTGTATACCAATGTCAGCATCAAGAAGACCGGATATGTGGAGGCTGTTCCTGGTCAGACGCTGCGGTATGATTTTACCGGCATTGCCAACAATTCCACCACAGCGCTGGAGTCCTTCTACTGGCGGGATACCCTGCCGACCTTTGCGGCGCTGGATATGATCGTCACGGGTACCTACAACGTGCCCGGCAACTACAAAATCGTCTACAAGACCAACTACAGCGGCGACAACTGGCGGGTGCTGGCAGATAATCTCAGCACTCAGCAGAACTACGTGCTGGATGCGTCCCCCGCAGTGCTGGGCCTCGGTTCCGGTGAGCGGGTGACGGAGTTCATGGTGTCCTTCGGCATCGTGCCCTCGAATTTCCGGCAGGTGGAGGCGCCGGTGGTATACTGTATCGCCAGCAAGTGGCTGACCGGCGGCAGTCAGGTGGTCAACCAGGCAGACGTCGGCGGCGTCCATAATGGACAATGGATCATGGCCACCTCCCGATGGGTGACCACGATTTACAAAGCCTCCCAGCCTCTGCCTCGGACTGGATATTAAAAACTTCATGACACAGAGCGCCGCCTATACGGGCGGCGCTCTCCTATTTGGAGGTGCGTATGAAAACCAAAAAACTGCTTTTTCTTGCCGCGACATTGGCCCTTCTGATTGCCGTTTGCGGTTCCACTGCCTTCGCGGCGGAGGGAGATGTTGCAGGGGCGATTGAGGAGACATGGGATGCAGCATCTGACCAGATCAAAACTGTCGTCGACAATGTGGTATTTCCCGCCCTGGACATGATCCTTGCAATCGCGTTCTTTGTCAAGCTGGGAAGCGCGTATTTTGACTATCGAAAAGGGCATCAATTTGAGTGGGCAGGGCCCGCGATTCTCCTTGCGTGCTTGATTTTCTGCTTGACGGCGCCTAACTACATTTGGGGAATCGTTGGAATGTGAAATTGATTAGGGGGCCACACGATCCTGCGGCCCCTGCGTCGTATGGATGGTGCGCCCCATCAGAGAGTGAGGTGACACCAGAAGTTGTTTATTTGGGATTTTGTAGCTGCCACTGTCATGGATAACCTTGTGGACTGGTTTTATGGTCAGATTGTCGGCTTCCTCGGGAACTTCTTTTCCCAGATGGGAAATATGGGTGTGGAGCTGTTTGATCTGGCATGGGTCCAGGCCATTGTCCTGTTTTTCTCCCGCCTTGCCTGGGCCCTGTTCGGGGTGAGTGTCGTTGTCTCATGCTTTCAGTTTGGCATTATGTATGTCAGCGGCGGGCGGGGGAATCTCCAGCAGACTGCACTGAGTATTATCAAAGGGTTTCTGGCGGTGTCCCTTTTCACGGTTGCCCCAGTTCGTCTTTATGCACTCTCCGTCTCTCTGCAAGGTACATTTTCTGCCGGGATCACGGGCTATGGCACCAGCATCGGAGAAGTGGGGCAGGAAATCGTGGAGGAGCTGAGTGAAATCGATACCCTCTCTGAAATGCTGAACAACTCCTATTTCGGATTGGGCGTGCTGACAAGCTCCTTCATGATCCTGTTCTGTATCATTCTGATGACATACGCAGTAGTAAAGGTGTTCTTTGCAAATCTCAAGCGGGGAGGCATTCTGCTGATCCAGATTGCAGTGGGAAGCCTCTATATGTTCTCCATTCCGCGAGGTTACACGGATGGATTTGTGCAGTGGATCAAGCAGGTTATAGGGCTTTGCCTGACGGCGTTCCTACAATCAACCATCCTGGTAGCAGGACTGATGGTGTTTAAAGACAATGCTTTGCTGGGCCTGGGCCTGATGCTATCAGCCGGCGAGGTGCCCCGTATCGCGGGCACGTTCGGCCTGGACACCACTACACATGCCAATATCATGTCCGCGGTCTATACGGCGCAGACTGCTGTCAACGCCACCAGAATGGTTGCACAGGCGGTGACAGGAACATGAAAGGACTGCTATATGTCAGCAGTGGACCGGGAGAAGGTGGGTAGTTAATATGCTTCCAAATAACAAAATTGTTGTTCGTTATTGTCAATAGCTTTTTCATCTTTATTCGAGTATTGTTTGCTTGCAAAAAAAAACGAAGGAGTGAAGTTATGGATGGCGAAATGACAAACCTGTGTGTAAAAATTCCAAAGCCCGTACGAAAGCAGATCCAAGACCGACAGGATGCCAGAGGCTGTACAGTAGATGTCTACATGAATTGGATGATTGAAACATTTTTCAGAATGGAGGATCGGATCATGAAATTAGAACAGAGCGAACAGACGGATGTAAAAACTTTCTCCTTCCAGGTGCCGACGGAGCTGGTGGACCCCTTCAAGGAGTATCTGCGGAAGCGTCATCTCAAGCAAAGAGAGTTTTTCCTGGACTGCATCCAGCGGGCCATCGCAGAAGACGCAGAGCCCAAAACCACCGAAGAACAATAAGAAACAGGAATCAGCGCCGCCGATATCCTACCGGCGGCGCTGATTGCTTGAAGGGAGCGATTTCATGTTCATTTACCCTGAAAATCTAAAGGCAAAGCCCAAGTTGTGGCTCTGGCAGCTGAGGGACATCTCCATCATCGGCATCTGCATGATCCTCTCCGCCCTGGCACTGGCCCAGGGGGTTGGGATGGCGCCGCTGGTGCTGACGTTCCTCTATGCCTTTCTGGCCATTCAGGTGGAAGATACCAGTATTCTGGATTTCCTGCGGAAAGCAGCGTGCTTCCTGTTTTTGCAGCAACAATTTTATGAATGGAGGCTGGATCGATGAAAGGGATTCTCGCGCGGCTGGACAAAAGGAAAGAGGTCCAGCGGCATCAATCCACCCGGCAGCTCATGGGGATTTCCAGCATCACTGATCATGGGGTATCCACCCCTTACGGCGATTATACGTTTTTCTTGATCCGCCCGGATAACCTCTCTGTCCTCTCAGAAGATGCCATCCGGCAACGGGTCGGCAATCTGACAAACCTGATCAGTAATCGAGACGAGGTGACGCTTCTGGCATTGGATTCCCGTGCGTCCTTCCTGCGCAACAAGCTGTTCTATCAGGCCCGGCTGGAGGAGGAAACGGAACCGGCGATCCGTCGGCTGCTGCTGTTGGATCTGGAGTATCTGGATGAGATCCAGGCATCTTCCGCATCCAAGCGGGAATTTGTGATCGCCCTGCGTGTGACGGAGAAAGAGGGCCATGATGCGGTGGTCCTGCATCAGATGGAAAAGAGCATTTCCAATGAAAATATTCCGGTCCGATTGGCGGAGCGGGAGGATATCAAGCGGCTGTTGTCGGTGTATTACCTGAATGATGCGGCGGTGACTGCTGTGGAGGATGTGGATGGTGAACAGGCGGTGATCATGCGTGGCTAAGAAAATACAGAAGAAAAAAAGAAAGGCCGCTGCGAAAACTCCGGCGCCCCGGCCGAAGGAGTTCCTAGATATGATCGCCCCTGCAGCGGTCAAATTCAATACCGAGAACTATGTTTTCGGCACTACCTATCGCAGTACCATGGCCCTGAAAGGATACCCGCCCACCACGGAGGACCTGGCCCTCCTGTATCGCCTGAGTGAGATGAGCGGCGTCAATATCCGACTGACAGCCCGAAAGCTGGCGGACGGTGAGGAGGATGCCATCATCCAGGCCAGCAGCAACAAGAATCGAATGGAACTGGGGGCCACCAAGATGAAGCAGAGTGTGGTGGCAGAGGCCACACTGGAAGATGTGCGAGGGATGCTGCTCAAGCAGCGCAATGAGCGGGAAGCACTCTTATATTGTACCGTATTCGTGGAATTGGTCGCAAAGAGCATGGATGAGCTGCAATCCCTGAAAGGGACGGTCTCCTCTATGCTCAGCCGGAGCAGGCTGCAGGCAGATCCCTTGTTTCTCTGCCAGCTCAAGGGATTTCAGTCTGTCAATCCCGCCGGCAGGAATATGCTGGGGGCGTACGTGGAGCGGGTCCTCCCCGCAACCAGCATCGCTAATCTCTATCCCATCAGCTATTCCGGCAAAGCGGACCCGCACGGATTCTACATTGGCCATGAGAAATATGGTTCCAATGTGTTTGTGGACCTGGATCAAAAGGAGGGCGACAAGACCAGCGGCAGCGCCACGATCCTGGGTAACTCCGGCCAGGGCAAGACTTACCTGCTCCAGCTCCTGCTTTGCAACGTGCTGGAGGCGGGGAAGAGAGTGATCTGTCTGGACTCTGAACATGAGCTGGAAGATTTCTGTATGAATCTGGGGGGAAGCTATCTGGACCTTCTGAGCGGTCAGTACCGGATCAATCTGCTGGAACCCCGCCGCTGGGACGACGGGACGGGAGAGGATGACCCGGAGGCTCCGCCGGCATTCCGTGGAACGCTTCTGTCCCAGCATACCTCGTTCCTCCGTGACATTTTCCGGGTTTACAAGGACTTCGACACACCTCACATTGATACATTGGAGATCATGGTGGAGCGGCTCTATCAGAAGTGGGGGATCTCAGATGACACGGACTTCTCCCGACTGCGGCCCACGGACTACCCGATCCTTTCCGATTTGTATCAGCTTCTGGAGGATGCCTATAACCACTACGATGACAACGGTCCCCATCAGCTCTATACGGCGGAGATCCTCCGGGACCTGCTGTTGGGATTGCACTCCATGTGCAAGGGGGCGGACTCCCGGTTTTTTAACGGCCATACCAATATCCAGTCTGCCCGCTTTCTGGTGTTCGGCGTGAAGGCACTGGATGATGTAGCCCAGAATCTGCGGGACACCATGCTGTTCAGCATCCTCTCCTACATGTCCGGCCAGCTCCTGACTGCGGGCAATTCCGTGGCCACCATCGACGAGCTGTACCTGTGGCTCAACAATCCCACCGCCATCACGTATATTCGCAATGCGCTGAAACGGGTGAGAAAGCGGGAGTCCGCCCTGATCCTCGCCACGCAAAATCTGGAGGACTTCGATCAGCCTGGGATTCGGGAGATGACCCGACCGCTGTTTGCCATCCCCACGCACCAGTTTTATTTCAATGCAGGCGTTGTGGATCAGCAATTCTATATGCGGAATCTCCAGCTGCAGTCCTTTGAATATGAGATCATCAAAAATGCCAAGAGGGGAGAGTGTCTGTACCGCTGCGGCACGGACCGCCACATTCTGAAAGTGGTGGCGCCGGAGTACAAGGCAAGACTGTTCAAGAGGCAGGAGACAGGACAAAACACGTCTCAAAATCCGCAGGAAGAGGCGGTGCCAAAATGATCATCGTAGGCTATGGCGGGGGGACGGACAGCACGGCGATGCTGGTTGGCCTGTGGCAGCGACGCATTCCTGTGGATCTGATCCTTTTTTCGGACCCCGGTGGGGAGCAGCCCCATACCTATTGGTATCTCCGGGTCATGGATCATTGGCTCCGTACCCACGGGATGCCGCCTATCACCCGAGTATGGTATCGGGACTGTCTTGGCCGGCGGCAGACGCTGGAGCAGGAGTGCCTGCGGTCAAAGTCGCTGCCGTCCATCGCGTATGGGCACAAGAAGTGCTCACAAAAGTACAAGATCGCGCCTCAGGACAGGTTCTGCAATCACTACTCTCCTTGCCTGGAAACATGGAGCCGCGGTGAGCGCGTGGTAAAGATGATCGGGTATGACGCTGGGGAAGCCCGACGGAGGGAGGGGGCCAGAGAGCATGACCTGGCTGATAAAAAGTATCAAAAGGAATATCCTTTGATGGAGTGGGGCTGGCACAGGGATGATTGTGTACAGGCCATCCAGGACGCGGGGCTTCCCTTACCGGGGAAGTCCTCTTGCTTTTTCTGCCCCTCCATGAAAAAACGGGAGATCCGGGTTCTCTACCATCAGTACCCGGACTTGCTGGAGCGAGCCTTGACGATGGAGGACAATGCCAGGCCAAGTCTCATCACAGTAAAAGGACTGGGCCGGGATTTCGCATGGCGGGACTTTATCGCATCCGATCAGGCGCAGCTGGCGCTGCCGGATGCCTTTGTCCCGGAGGAACGGCCCTGCTCCTGTGAAATGGAAGGAGGTGATTCTGGATGCCTGGCCCCGCTCTCCTTGCCGCAAAAGCAGCACTGCTCTTAAGCGACGAACAAACCAGGAAACGGATCGGGTACGCTGTTGCCGCAGTCTTTGTCCCGCTGATCCTGGTGGTGGCATTCCTGCTGTCTCTGCTTTCCGGGACCACACAGCATAACAACGCTGTGGTGGATCTGGTGTTCAACGGAGGCCCCGTACCCACGACCATGAGCGCAGAGTATACCGCTCAGGTGCATGCCATGCAGGACTGCCTGGCTGCACTGGACAGCGCAGTGGCGGAGGTCAACAGCCAGATGGAGTCCGGAACACTGGACGGCGCCATGGTGAAAGCCACTTTTTTCTCTCTGTGTTTCGGCGGCGAGAACCCCCACCTATCTGCGGGAGAAGCCCGCGCATTTGCGGATTGCTTTGTTCGGTATGAGACGCGGACCCGCACAGTGGCCTCCGGCTCGGACCCGAACACCGGGGAGACGATATACACAGAGGAAACATACACCGTGGCGATAGCTGTGGGACTGGATACCGCCTATGAAAATCTTTCGGATGCCGGATATCCGGTGACGGAGGATCTGGAGGCCAATGCCAGAGCCATCTACGACCGGATCGCCTACGGCGCCGACGGAGATTACACCGGCGAGATCGAGTATGGCGGGACCAGGATGACGGAGCTGGATGTCTCACAGTTCGCGGACCCGAACACCAAGAATGCCGAGGATCTGGTGGTCTATGTGACCCATGCATGGGAATCCGGCTGGGGCTATGTCTGGGGGACATTTGGTCAGACACTGACAGAATCCCTCTTCGAGTCCAAGCTCCGGCAGTACCCGGAAGGTGTGGGCAACTACGCGGACTTCATCCGTTCCAACTGGCTGGGAGGCCGGACTGCGGACTGCGTGGGCCTGATCAAAGGATATGGATGGCTGGACGCGGATTCGCTTACCATCCGATATGGGACAAACGGGATGCCGGACATCGGCGCAGATGCCATGTACCGCAATGCGACGGTGAAGGGCGGCATCGACACCATCCCGGAGGTTCCGGGTCTCGCTGTCTGGCACAGCGGACACATCGGCGTCTACATTGGCAATGGACAGGTCATTGAGGCTATGGGTACCAAGTACGGTGTCGTCAAGACGCAGCTTAGCCAACGCAACTGGACCGCATGGCTGGAGATCCCCTATATCCACTATGACTGAAGAAAGGAGCGGATAACAGACATGGAAAAGGTCAATGTCGAACTGTCTTTCGATGCGGAAAAACTGGAGGCGCTGGAGTACTGCCTGGAAAAAGAGAGGACCACCGTGAAAAAGAAGATGGCAGAGTCGCTCCAGCAACTCTATGAGGAGAAGGTGCCGGAGGCAGTGCGGGAGTACCTGGAGCGGAAAAATCCACCCGCTGCCAGGCCCCGGCGTCCCCGGCCTCAAAAAGAAACAAAGAAGGAGGAAGCTCCCATTGAACCGGGAGCGGAACAGCATCATGAATGAAAATGAGATCACCGTATTGAAGGTGGAACCTGGCAAGGTACCTGAGCAGATCACCATTCCCAACACACTGAGAGCCATGCAGGAGCTGGTGGGCGGTCACATTGAGATCGTTGATTATCAGGGGGCATGCCTGGTGTGTAACGAGGAAGGGAAACTGCTGGGACTGGAGCCGAATCGAAGGGTCGGCCAGGACGTGATCGCAGGAACGTTCTTCCTGGCAAACCATGATCTGGAGGGCAACCTGTGCTCTTTGAGTCAGGAAGACCTTGCCCACTTCCAGCAGCAGTTTGCACAGCCTGAGACACTCACCCAGAAGGATGTGCAGAATGCATTCGGCTTCAAATTTTTCAGTATGTGAATGACAAGAATGGAGGTATCCATGGATCAATATGAATTTCGGCGGGAGCTTGATGCGGTGCTTCCGTCGCCTGATCCGCAGCTGGCGAAAAGGCTGATTGACTTTGCGGAGGAGAATAAGATCTATTTCTCTGAGACAGAGTACAAGGTCGTTTTCTATGAGGAATATCTGGCGAGCCTGCGGTTCGTTGCGAAAAATTTCGGGCAGGATACCCTGGCGAGTATCCCGAGGATGATCGACGAACAAAATATGATCCTGCCTGATGAAATGGTGGCCGCCGCAATTTGCGTACAGGGCGGCGTTCCGGTAGATCAGGTACAGCAGATGGCCTATGAGGGATGGCTCATGGGCTTTTTTAATGCACGCAGGGTTGACAATGGAGCACTCAGCCCGCTGGCGGTATGCTCGATTCGAGATCATGGCAGGGAGGAGAAATTCTGCACCACGTACTTCGGTTCCTTCTCTCCGGGCGATGCACTTCACCGCGCGGTGGAGTATGCAGGACAGCACGACACCACCACGGCCTATGCGCTGAAGAACCTCACGGAGGATTTGCGGGTGGATGTCGATGCGCCATCGGGAAGGAGAATCCTGGACCAGCGCAGGCCGAGTTTGATCCGAGCAATGGAAAGTGCCTTTGCACAGTGTCCGGCGGTGGCAGCGAAGATCACCTTCGATACCGACCAACGGGAAGTGACCGTAGACTACAACCCGCTCTGGCTGGAGCGGCAGAAGATGACCAGCCCGCGGATGGGCGGCATGGAGGGAGGAATGAAACGATGAGTGGGTCTGTGGAACTGGATCTCTGGCTGCATGAGTATGAGGAGGCGGCGCTGAGCGACGCTCTCAAACAGCGGGGCATGACCGTCAGGGAGTATCTGCAGCAGCAGGTGAACAGAGCCTACGAGGAAATGGTCCCCTCTGATGTTCGGGCGCAGGTGGCCCACAGGATCGGGGAGGAACAGGCGGCGCAGCTTGCGGAGCAGGAGGCGTCCAGACGTTTCGCTATCTTCCATATCAAAGAGCATGGCGAGGAGTTCCAATTCCTCGCCAACCACGATATCGAGTTCCTGGACGCCGGCAGGCTCCTTAGAAACTATGTCCGGTCCATGCAGGACCGGCCCAGTCAAGGCAAGAGCTTTGCGTATTTGTTCCGGGAACGTGTTGATTTGACCTCCGCTGAGTTCGATGCATACGTGGATGAGCGGATCTCAAACTCTGGCCGGGTGACGGGTGCATTCGATATCGATCTGGATCAGGGGACCTTCTCCGCTGTACATATCGACAACGGGTGGCAGACATACGCGGCCAAGGATGTGTGCAGTGCTGCCTACTTCGCGTTTCGTAAACACGAGCTGGTGGACAAAGAGCGGTGGCGGATCTTCCTGGACCGGCTGGACGGCAAGGAACTCCGGTGTGAGATGGAGCAGTGTAAGTCGGAGGAGCCGCAGGTGCTGTGCGGCAGCAGGCGGCTCAAACCCTTCGAGATCTCGTTTGATGGAGAGATCAGCGAGTACGGTCACGCCCTGAATTTCTACATGCCGGTAGTGTTTGACCCGGACGCTGTGTTCGGGACAAGCGTGACGAGCGAGGAGAACGATGATTACGTGAACGTCTATGCGGAATACGATCTGCGGACCGGAGAGGTGTGTTCTGCATTGCAGGTGACGCTGTGCCGAGGCGACGGCTCCAGCGGAGACTACACCTATCCGCTCACCGAGGATGAGCGAAGCTGGCTGCTGCGGAAGATGGATGCGTACTGTCAGCAGGAGATGGAGATGCCGCTGGCGGATGTTCGAAAACAGTGGCAGGAGGAGATGGAGCAGGTTCAGTCGGCTCCCAAGCCCAAGGGGCCGGAGCTGAAGATGAAGGGCCTATGATACTGGCCCTGTACGAGACGCCCCTTCTGCCCGATAGTCAGCCTTCCCCTTTCTGGGCCCTGTCAGGCTCTGTGTGGCCTCGAAAGTCCTGGGGTGGAGTGAGGGGACCTGCCGGGCCTCAAGGCCCTGTTTGGAACGGTTTTCGGGGGTGTTTGGCCCCCTGAGAGCCGGCCGAAAAAAGTACTAGATAAAGGGAGGTGGTCGCAAGCGCCCACCTCCCGCCCACAAAGCCCCGCAGTGCGGGGCTTTCCGGGTTCTGGCCTAGGTGGTCGGAATATGCGATTTTGAAAATGTGAGGTGGTCGGAATGAGCAAAAAGCCCGACGCTGCAAGGGATTCCGCTGTGTCGCAGGAAAACAGGACTGTTTTGCCGGAGGAGTCCCATGAGAACAAGACGCGGACTGCAATTTGGCTTTCTCCCGGAGTCATTCGCCGTATGGATGGTTGGCTGCAGGAGGATAACTGCAAAACACGCAGTGAGTTTATTGAAAAGGCGCTCCGGTTCTACATGGGGTATCTGGCATCGGAGGATACCTCCGAGTTTTTGTCCCGCGCTCTGGTGGACACACTTCGCGGGATCGTGGCCGACAACGCCAACCGTCTCCGCAGTCTGATTTTCAAGTGGTGTGTGGAACTCAACATGATGGGACATACCATCGCCGCGCACTTCCATACGGCCCCCATCAACCGCCGCGAGCTGCGCGGCTATGCCGTGGACGAAGTGATGCGCACCAATGGTCAGATCAGCTTCGACGATGCGCTAGATCAGCAGCGCCGGTTGGAAGATGACGGCACATGGCACGGATCGTATTGATCGCGCCCTATCTCAAGGGCGGTAGGAATGCGGCGCATCTCGCTCACCGGATGCGATACGTCGCCACAAGAGAGGGAGTGGAGCTGCTGACAGATCAGCACGGCGGATTCCCTGCCACGAAAAAACAGCAGGCATATATCCGGCGTCTCCTCCGCACCTTCCCAGAGGCTGAGGACCTGCTGGAGTATGACGACTACCGGGATCAGCCAACGAGAGAACGAGCCAATGAGTTCATCCGTCAAGTGCGAGAGAGCTTCGTGGAGTCCCTGGATCAGCGGGAAAACTTCCTGGACTACATTGCTCATCGACCCGGCGTCCAGCTGTCGGGTGAACACGGCCTGTGGGACGCGCGTGGGAAGGTGCATAATCTCGCGGCTGCAGTCCGGGAGGTGGCGGAGCATCCCGGTAATGTGTGGACGCCGGTGATCGCACTGCGCCGGGAAGACGCAGAGCGATTGAGTTATGATAACGCCGACAACTGGCAGGCGCTGGTCAACGCGAACATCTGCGACATTGCCCACGCCTTCAAAATCCATCCGGATCACCTTCGCTGGTATGCCGCCTTTCATCAGAAGGAAAAAAGCGTCCACATCCACATGGTGGTATTCTCCACTGATCCCAAAGAGGGGTATCTCACGAAGCAGGGCATCCGGCAGCTCAAGTCCGTATTCGCCCGGCAGATCTACCGTCAGGAGCTCATCAGTGTCTATGAGGAGCAGACGATGTGGCGTGATCAGCTTGGAAAGGAAGCGGCCAATGCCATGGTGGAATCCATCCGGCAGATGGCAAGCGGCACCATCCGGAACAGTCGGATGGAAAAGCTGACGCTGAAGTTGGACGATCAGCTCCGTGATGTCAAAGGGAAAAAGGTCTATGGCTACCTGCCGCCCGATGTGAAGCTCACGGTGGATCAGATCGTTGAGGAGCTGGCCCAGGACCCGCATGTCTCCCATGCCTATGAGATCTGGCAGCAGTTGCGGGAGAAAGTCCTCAGCACATATTCGAAGGACCTCCCGCCGCGCCTTCCGCTGTCCGCACAGAAGGAATTCAAGAGCGTGCGCAACATGGTCATAAGGGAGACGCTGCGGATGTCGAAGGAGCTGGTCCAGTCAGAGTCAGATGAGATCGCAGGTGAGATCGAGGCAGATGTCACGGGGACGGAGAAGCCGAAGAAAGATGACAGCGAAGCGCCGTCCCTGTTCAGCAGGGAACGGCGGTATTGGACAGCCAAAAAATACCTCCGCGGCAGTGACACCACACCGCCGGATTACGAGCGCGCGTACCGTCTTCTTCTGCTGGAGGCCAAGGATGGAAACGCCCAGGCCATGTGTGACCTGGGCCATATCTATCGTGAGGGCCTCCTGCCGGACAGTGATCCCGACCCGGAAAAGGCGCGGGAGTGGTATGCAAAGGCGCTGGCAGTCTTCCGGGAAAAGGAGAAGGCGGTGCCCAGCAGCCAGACAGAGTATCGGATCGCAAGGCTGTATGCCAACGGCCTCGGTGTGGAGGCAGATGATGCGGAGGCGGAACACTGGTTCCGGCTGGCTGCCGAAAAGGAGAATCCATTCGCGCAGAATGCCCTGGCCGCTCTGCTGCTCAAGCAGGGAAAGCCGGAGGAGGCTGCGCACTGGCTGGAGCGCGCGGCAAAGCAAGGAAATCCAGCGGCGCAGTATGCCCTGGGCAGACTGCATCTGCTGGGGACCGGCGTCCCGCAGGACCGGGATCTTGCCATGGAGCTGCTGGGCCGGGCCGCCGCACAGGGGGACAGCCGCGCCGAAGCACTGGCGAAGGAGCCGGAACGGGTGTCCTTCCTGCCAGCGGCGATGGCAGTCACCAGGATGCTCCACCACATGAGCCGGATCTTCGAGCACAACTGCAAACAGGATCAGGTCTTTCAGGGACTCCAGATCGACCGGAAGCGGTGGCGGGAGCTGCAGGAACTGCGGATCGCTATGGGCCACATGCCGGATGATCATGAGGAGCCCCGCATGAATTTCTAAGAGAGGAGGAATCTCCATATGGGGACCTTTGTTTATTTCACAGAGGAACAGAAACGACAGGCAAATGATGTGGATCTGGAGGCGTACCTGCTCCGGAGGGGAGAGAAGCTGCTCCCCTCTGGACGGGAAAAACGCCTGGCGTCAGATCGTAGCATCACGATTCGCGGCAACGAGTGGTTCGACCATGAGGCACAGGCCGGTGGGCATCCGATTGACTTTCTCCGCATCCACTACAACATGTCCTTTCCGGAGGCGATGCGGGAACTGATAGGCGGGAATTTCGGACAGGAGCTTCCGACGGCGAAGAAGAAAGATGTGCAGTCGAAGCCGTTTGCCTTGCCTCCGGAAAACGCAAATATGCGGCGAACTTTTGCATATCTGCTCCGGCGGCGCCATATTGACCGGGCTGTGCTGATCGAGTTTGTGAGAGCCAGGCTGCTCTATGAGGATGCAGATCATCACAACGCCGTATTCGTGGGCAGGGACGAAAATGGCACTGCAAAGCACGCGCACATGCGCAGCACCAATAGCTGGGGCGATCCCTTCCGCCTGAACGTGGAGGGGTGTGATCCCAGATACAGCTTTCACTATGACGGTAAGGATGGGCGTCTCTATGTGTTTGAGGCGCCCATTGATTTATTGTCGTACATCTCACTGCACCCAGACCGTTGGCAGGATCATAGCTATGTGGCCTGCTGTGGTACATCCGCCACTCCGGTGATCACATGCCTGGATCGGATAGCGCGGCCGGAGGAGGTGGTGCTGTGCCTGGACAATGATGAGGCTGGCCATAAAGCCAGCCGCCGGATGGAGGAGCAGCTCACCGAAAAATATTCTCTCATCATCCAACGGGAGACTTCAACTCATAAGGACTGGAACGACGATCTCTGTGCGATGAGGCGGGAACTCGTTCCTGGAATGACGATGGAGGCGATGGACAGGTGAACGAAAACGCATGGACCCTGATTGGCTTTGCTGCTGTTATGGTGATTGTGATCGCTGGGCTGTCTATGATCTCCCAGCACTACACCTTGAACATCAAGAGCCGCACCGTGGGTGATGGGCAGCACGGGACCGCGCGATGGGCGACCAAGCAGGAAATCCATCGTACCTATCACTTGGTGCGCTATGACCCACAGGCTTGGCGCAGAGGAAAAGACCTGCCAAAGGTACAGGGCATCATCGCTGGCAGCGTGGGGAGGAACCCGACTCCCATCGAGTTCAAGGTCAGAAAGAAGAAAATCTGCATTCATGTGGAGCGGCTTCCTTTCCAGAGGAACAAATGCATGAAAGCGATTGTGGATGGAGACGACATCCATTGTCTGATGATCGGCGCCAGTGGTGCCGGTAAGACAGCTTATTTTTTGTATCCTAATCTGGAATACACCTGTGCCACGGGAATGAGCTTCCTGGCGCTGGACAGCAAGGGAGACTTGGCTCGGAACTACGCAACCATCGCAAAAAAGTATTACGGCTACAAGATCTCCATCATTGACCTGCGGAATCCGACGCGATCGGATGGAGACAGCCTCCTGACGCTGATCAACCGATACTCAGACAAGGCACGGGCGGAGCCGGACAATTTAGGATATAAGGCCAAGGCGGAAAAGTATGCGAAGATCCTTGCAAAGACGATCATCAATCAAGGCGGTGAATCTGGGCAATTTGGTGAGAACGCATATTTCTACGATGCCGCAGAAGGCGCTCTTGCTGCCATGACGCTGCTCCTGTCGGAATTCCTCCCCCCTAAAAAGGGCGAGGCCGATGTGCGGCACATCATCTCGGTATTTAAGCTGACACAGGATCTTCTGGCGCCCAGCCAATTTAACCAGGAGAAAAATGGATTCCAGGCGCTCATGGATCTGCTCCCACCGACGCACAAGGCAAGATGGCTGGCGGGCTCTGCCCTTAACGCCTCGGACCAGACCATGGCGTCCGTCATGTCCACGATCCTGTCCCGTCTCAATGCGTTCCTGGATACCGAGATGGAGCAGATACTCTGTTTTGATAACTCCATTGATGCGGAGACCTTTGCCTCAGAAAGATGTGCGATTTTTTTGATCCTGCCGGAAGAAGATCGAACGAAAAACTTCATGGCGACACTCATGATCCAGAACCTATCCAACGAACTCTTTGCCATTGCGGATAGGAATGAAGGAAAGCTGAAGAACCGCGTCGTGTTTTTCTGTGACGAGTTCGGTACCATGCCGCCATTCGATGTTATGGCACTATTCTCAGCTGGCCGGTCCCGGAAGCTGACGATGGTGCCCATCATCCAGAGTGTCGCACAACTGGAGGACAACTATAAGAAAACGGGCAGCGAAATACTGATTGATAACTGCCAGCTGACGGTTGCCGGCGGCTTTACCCCTCAAAGCGAAACGGCGGAGTCGGTGTCTCGTGCCCTGGGAAACCGCACGGTCCTCTCTGGCAGTGTTTCCAGAGGAAAAAATGATCCCAGCCAGTCGCTGCAGATGATGGAGCGTCCGCTGATGTCACCGGATGAATTGAAGTCCATTCCGAAGGGGCATTTCATTGTGATGAAAACCGGCACCCATCCTATGCAGACAAGACTGCCGCTCTTCCTGGACTGGGGCATCACATTCGATGAGCCCTACCAAATGCCGGAGAGAGCGAACCGTAAAATTGCCTATGCGAATAAAGAGGATCTGGTCAACAGCATCATGGCAAGCAGGCCAGGCCGCGGATTCTATAACACCAAGCGGGAGGGGATGATATGAGCTATTTTGATGCGGTCTATATGGACCATGAACTGTCTCCCCGCGCTAAGACGGTCTGTATGTATCTCCATGACCGCGCCAACAGGGAAGGGGAGAGCTGGTATGCCATCAATACCATCGCGTCAGATCTCGGCCTCTCCCGCTCCACAGTGAAGCGCGCCCTTGGCGACCTAGTTCGCCAGGGGCGCGTAGAGAAAAAACCACGGTATCGGAAAAACGGTGGTTGCACGTCCAACCTCTATCGGCTGCTGTGAAAAAAGCGCAATCCTCCGCCAAGGGGGGATTGCGCTTTTTAGCTGGACCGGGGGCCGGGTCATCATGGCCCACCCAGAAGGCCCAGTAGAAGGTACGATTATATTCAGAGGATAACAACTACATAGCATAGAAGAAGCTCAAATCCGCATTTCGGCAAGTAGCTCCCATAAATCGGCAGACAAGTAAAATGGGGTCAGGTAGTCCTCTTCAGCACGTTGGTTCGTTTGGAAATCCTGTGGCTCACTGTCTGGGATGTATTCCATGGTCATTCGCCTCTTTCCATCATATTGTTATTAATTATAACATCGTCTGTATAAGTAGGCAACGGGAATACGATCCGTGAGAAGAAGAATTCTTAACAATCTGATAACTCGATACCATTGCAGTAGCTATTCCAGGCTTTGTGTGATACTGTGAATCGCTGATAAGGAGGCGGTATAATGAATGATTACATGAGAGCCCTGCATCAGCGTTTTTTCCAGGAACCGGAGTGTGGTGTGATGCGAGAAGAGCTGGAAGCATTACGATGCGATTTGCGAGATGGCATGGAACGCAGAGAACGGGAGAAGTTACTGCGGCTGGTGGACTTGGGAATCGAACTACGGGAGGAAACTTCACTGGCAGCATTCATGTCAGGTTTTCGCTGGGGCTTTGGAATTGCAATGGAGATGGAACGATACTCATTTGAAGACGAGGAAGAACAGCGAGCATGCGAGAAAGCGGAAAATATCTTTGAGAAATATGGAAGTGACATGTGATAGCGACCTGGTTCGCCAGGGGTGCACAGAGAAAAAACCACGGTATCGGAAAAACGGCGGCTGCACCTCCAACCTCTATCGGTTGCCGTGAAAAAAGAACGCAATTTCCCACCAAAGGGAATTGCGCTCTTTAGTTGGACTGGGGCCGGGGCATCATGGCCCACCCAGAAGGTCCAATAGCCAATAGAAGGTATGATTATATTCAAAGGATAACAACTACATGGAGACAGGGACTCTCTATTTTTAAATAAATTAAGATCCTGCCTGGATACTTTTGCCAGGCAGGATCTTTACAGCATCATGCTCAGGATGATTGCGCTGCTTCACCAGGAACCGTCGTGCTGCCTTGGCCGGGCTTACCGCTTGGAGCAGTTCCAGTCCGCCCCTCCATACCGGCCTTGCAGCCGCCCATCTGGCCGGGATTACTCTCAGAGCCATCGTTGGTGGTGACATCGCCGCCGTTGTTGGCGTAGGTGCCGTCGCAGTCAATGGCGGTGTTTCCGCTGCCATTGCAGCAGCATTACTGGGCGCTTTCCGCTACGGCGGACGATTGCTTGATGTGCGGACGGTGTGAGCCTAACTGTCCGTTCGGTGTTAAGATTCTGGAAAACATGAAAAAGGCCCGAGAGATTTTCAGCTGCAAATAATCAGCAGCAGATTACATGAAGAATAACAAAGAGCAGGAATCACCGTTCCTGCTCTTTGCTTTTTTATAAGAAATTTTCTCTTCATTTTGCGCCTGCGCAATAATCCGATACAATTTTGATCGCAATTTCTTTTGCCAGCGAACTTGATACATTCATGCCGTCGTTTCTCCCAAGGCGGACACAAAAATATATTTTTCCTGTTGTGCTTTCTGCAAAGCCTGTAAACCATGCGTCAACAACAATACCATTGGCTTTTCCCATTCCTGTTTTTCCATATATTGAAATATCGGTGCTGTCAATCTCTGGAAGCAACATAACCTGTTTTAATTCAGCTTGGGTTTTCTCTGAATAAGCCGAATTGTCGCCAAAGATACGCTCCATCACTTCTACTTGCTCTACCGGGGAAATCAGTAGAGACGATTCAATCCAAAAACCCGTTAAAGCCCTATTGCTGTTGTTCGTGTTTAATCGTCCCTCCCAATCAGAAATATCGCAATTACCATATTGGAGCCTGTCTAACTCTCTTTGTATTAAATCTTGTCCAATATCATCAATAACCTGCCGGTAATACCATACGCACGAAGTACGAAAAGCCTCCGGGAAATCAATGTCTTTATTCCAATCCTCATTCCAAAATATTTCGCCGCTCCATGTACGAGTGGAGTTCTCCGGCTCGATAATCCCATTTTCTAAAGCAATCAAAGAAGAAATAATCTTAAACGTGGAACAGGGGGAACTTTGTGTAACAGCAAGATCACGATTGTAAATGGTATATTGTTGGTTTGTGGCATCATAAACAACGGCTGTTCCATTTAGCCCATTAAAATAGTTTGACCAATCTGCTTCCACGATTTCCGGTGTTACCTCTATGATTTCAGCGGAATTGTCTGTCTCTTCCTCCATAGGATTGTCAACATTTTGAGTTGCTAAGGGTTCTTGTTTTTCTTCTGAACTATGGTTGCCGATACAGCCTGTTAGCATAACTGCACATACAAGCAGTATCAACATGATTGTCAATAAATTATTTCTCTTGGTTGTCGTTCTCATTTTTCTATCCTTTGCGCTGCGATGTTACTTTGCAACAAACTCTATGTTGACTTCGCCGTTGTTACTGGATACTTTCAATGTCTTATCGCCACTGTCTTTATTGTCTGGCAAATTACTATCGCCCTTTTTGATTTCTGATTGAATGGCGAAATCGTCATAGCTGCCAACGACCGTACCGGAAATATCTCCGTTTTTAGCGGTTAAAGTTAATGTGTTTCCTACATCTAAACTTTCAAAAGTGATGTTTCCGCCGTTAGTCGAAATATCAATGCTTTCCGTCACAGCAAATACCGGAAGTGATACATCTTCATTTGTCGTAGATAGCGTAACGGTATCTAAAAGTGCGGTCGGCACTTGCAATACGATTTTCCGATCTTCGGCAGAGGGTTTTCCTCCGATATAATCCGTCCATTCTTTGTTGCTGGCATTTACCATAGTCAGCACATTTCCATCGGAAACGGAAATCTCATAATACTCTTTGCTGTTTTCAGAATATTGGATATGTACCTGCTCGTCCTCAGAGAGCACTACTTCAATTTCTCTGTCCCGCACATCCAGATCGACCCCATTGACCTGTGTATCCGGCGTAAAGCTTTTTTCCTCAAACAACTCGCTTTCTCCCGAGCAGCCGGCCAAAACAAAGCTGCTCATTATAAAACATAAAGCAAGTGCAATGATTTTTTTCATGTTGGTTGATTCCTCCATATTTGATAGAATTATATTCCTAATTTGTAGCAATATCCAGCTTGTTCAATTTCTCCGGCAGGATGAAAGCCAAAAGAAAGATAAAGTTTTTTTGCATTTTCGTTGGCGTTATCTATGCGCACCATCACTTCTTGAACGCCTTGAATCTTCAGACCTCTCAAAATGTGTTCCATGGCTTTTTCCTCAAACCCATTGTGCCGAAATCTGTCATCTAACATAAAGCGGCAGATAATTGCTGTTTCTGCATGGGTTTCGGTGCGTTGATACATAAAAAAGCCAATCAACACATTGTTGTTGTAAATCGCATTGGGGTACAGCTCCAAATGATATTTTGCTTCCGCAATGGAAATTGCGTTGCAGTATGCATGTCCTTCTGCTGCCGCCCGAATATCGTCTTGATTTGTTTTCAGCTCGCACACGTCCAATACGTTGTCTTCATCGACCGCTTTTATTTTGATCATACCGATCCCTCACAATGTTTTTCTCTTTAAGACCAAAAGCCCTGCGAAAGAGAAAGCAGCGCTCAGCAACAGGCAAATACCAATGTGTAAAAGTGCGTTGCCGTTCAGCATGATGACCTGGAAGAAACCGGACAAAATACCTCTCAGTGCTGCGATCGGTGTGAAAATACAGATGATCGAAACCAAAATTGCGTCCGTCAGCCACCCATACCAATGGGGCTGCATGGAGAGCAGCACATGAAGGAAAATCATCACCAGCAGCAAAAAGAACATCTGCTGGACTCCGGCGACAAAAATCCCATTTTCCGTCCAGTTGCACACATCCATCAGATTGATCACGGCCTGCGCCGGATATACAGGGTCAATCAACAAATGGATCAGCGTATTGATCAGAGAGATCCCGAGGGCCAAAATGCTATAACTGATCAGGCAGCCGAAAAAATAATCCCGCTTGCTTGTCCCCAGGTGCATGAACTTTGTGTAATCGTAAAAGACAAAGAAGAACGGCGTCATAACCGCAAGCAGCCAGGTGTAATTTCCGTTGCTTAACACAACGTCGCCGGAAGATGTGGCACAAAGCGTCACAAGAGCCGTAATGATAAAACTGATTTTATTGCTGGCAAGCAAGCGTTTTACAATCGCGAAAGTAGCTTTCATCTTGCCGCACCTCCTTTATGCCCGACCATTTGGATGAAGAAATCCTGCAAGGATAACGGGTGAATTTCCAAAGAAGCGGTTTGTTCCGGCGGATTGTCAAAGATATAGGCTGTTACAAGGCCGCCAACCGTATCCCGCCCAATCACATTCCGGTTTTGGATGGTCGCTTCCACGTCTTTCTGTAATCCACTGATGCTGAACGCCTTTGTTTCAACCGATTGCAGCGTGTCAAAAAAGCGGACGCTTCCTTTATCGAGGATAATTAACTTTTGAATGGTCTTTGCGATCTCCTCAATGATATGGGTAGACACAATGATAATTCGGGGGTGCTTTTGAAAACTCTCTGTGAGCATATCGTAAAACTCCACCCGCATGATCGCGTCAAAACCGAGGACCGGTTCATCTAAAATCACGACGCTTTTATTGCTTGCCAAGCTGATGATCGTGGAAACCATTGTTTTCATACCCAGGGAAAGATGATTGAACTTCTTTTTCCCGTCCAGTTCAAAACGCTCCATCATTTCAGAAGCAAAGTCATAATCGTAGTCGGGGTTTACTTCGGAAGCGATCTGGAGCAGCTTCCGTACCGGGAGATTAAAATGCTTCGCAAAGTTTTCGATATAGCTGACGCCTGTATCCAAAGTGGAGGTGGTAATCACCTTACCGTCAACCTGTATCGTACCACTCGTTATGTTCTGATACCCTGCAACCGACTTAAGAAGCGTTGTTTTCCCCGCGCCGTTCCTACCGAGCAGGCAGTAAATTCCCGGCTCATCGATGGACAAAGTAATATTTTTCAGTACGGCTGCCTGCCCATACTGCTTTGTTACTTGTTTGAGTTCTATCATGCAGCGTGCCTCCTATTGCTTTTGGCATAGAATTGATTTCCATAGTTTCCTATGCTAAAATGGATGGTAAGCCTTTGTGTTACACAAAAGTCAAGGGGGCAGAATGAAAATTGAAACATTATTTTTCGATTGGAGAAGCGGCAAAGGCTGTGCAGACAACGACAGAAACGCTGCGGCATTATGACCGCATCGGATTGGTGAAGCCGAGCAAAAAAGATGAATGGACAAACTATCGCTACTATACCGAACAGGACCTTGTCCGTCTGAATACTGTGCGTGCCTTGCAGCTGATGGACTTGCCTTTGCGGGAGATCAAAAAGGTTCTGGAATACGATGATCTGGAAAGAATCGTGGATTTCTTGGCGCAGGCCGAGAAAAAAGCGGACGAGAAAATTGCCGCACTGCAATGCAGTAAATCCAAAATCCAGTTGGCAAAGGCAGACTATGAACGGAAATTACAGACGCCCAAAAATCCAAATGGCCCGTTTATCAAAGAGATTCCGGAACGCGTGATTTTACTGTCTGATACCCTGGAAGTGCCCACGCTGGATAACCTTTGGAATTATCTAAACCACTTCTATGAAAAGGTGGCTCCTGAACTGGCAGAGCAATTTTCCTTTGAGGATTTAGCGGGGATATACACCGGAAACGGATTGACAAGGCTTTTTGCTGTCTGTACTCGTTATGCGGAAACGGACGGGTTAAAGAGATTGCCGAAAGGGAAATACCTCTGTGCAAGCTGTACCGAAGAAAGCAGAAAAAGCACATTGGACGAATTGATGAATAAAGCCAAAACAGAGTATGGTGTGAATCCTCCATTTACAGTGCAGATTATCGTTGTATCCGGTATTTTGCAGTGGAATTATCAAATTCAGATCCCTTTGTATCCATCGGAAAAATGAGCGGCATCCAAGGAACAATAGAATATACTGGCCATCTCGGCGCCAACAGCAAGGAAGCGGGGACCCCAAACGGGTCTCCGCTTCCTTTTTCCTATGAAATCTTATTGCGCGCTGCCGCTGTTGAACAGAGGTGCAAGCGTGTCGGCATAGGTTTCAAAGATCTCCAGCAGGACGCTGTCCCAGTGGCGGGCATCCTGCTCGCTGCTGCCGAACACATAGTCCTCCTGGCCATAGTCGATGGCGTCGAAGCCCGGAATGGCCTTGTTGGCTCCGGCGGTGCGGTAGGCGGCCGCGTCGGCTAGGGAGAAGGAAATCTCCCCGTTCTCATAGCTGACCCAGCCGGTGAGATCGGTGCCGGTGGCTTCTGTGGCGATGCCGTTGGTGGTCTGGGCCTCAGCGGCGGCCTTGGTGATCGTGGCGGCGCCGTCCACATATTCGCCGTACATCTGATCCACATACAGGCTGAAGGAGTCACCCAGCACCTCAGAGGGTACATGGCCGCCGTCCCACTGCCATTCAATCGTTGCATCAATGCCGGAATTGAGCATGGCGATCTGAAGATTCAGGGAGTTGAACATGGAGATGTCGCCCTCCGCTGCACCGCAAAGGATTCTGACCCAAGTGGGATTCTCTGTGCCGTCCGTGCCAATATAGTTCAGAGGATTATAGAGCTCCACCAGATTGTTGCCGTATTCATCCCCGGCCTCAAGACTCTCAATGTCGGTACGATAAGGAGGATTTGATCAACAGTATCCTGACCAGCAGGCCAGGCCGAGGATTCTATAATACCAAGCGGGAGGGGATGATATGAGCTATTTCGATGTGGTCAATGCGGACCATGAGCTGTCCCCTCGCGCCAAAACGGTCTGTATGTATCTCCATGACCGCGCCAACAGGGAGGGGGAGAGCTGGTATGCCATCAATACCATCGCGTCAGATCTTGGCCTCTCCCGATCCACAGTAAAGCGTGCCCTTGGCGACCTGGTTCACTAGGGGCGCGTGGAAAAGAAGCCGAGGTACCGGAAAAACGGCGGCTGAACCTCCAACCTTTATTGGCTGCTATGAAAAAGGAGCGCATCCCCCGCCAAGGGGGGATTGCGCTATTTAGCTGGACCGGGAGCCGGGTTATCATGGTCCACCCAGAAGGCCCAATAGAAGGTATGATTATATTCGAAGGAAGACAATTATTAGGAGTGATGCACCTATCAATCAGAGAGTAAGCAAATTGGGCTAGATGGCCTTCCTGGATAGGTTAGTCTCCTTGAAAATTTATCTGGGTTACATTTCACGGATGTCCGCCTTTCTCTAATAGTTTCTTGACTGGAAGCGCAATGTTGCTGACCATAAAAAAGGGAGCGGAGATGCTATTTTGCTAAAAACAGTTGACTTTCTAATATTACAGGTGTAAGATTTCGAAAGGCAATCTGACTTGATTGGAGAAAAAATGTATGCTCGAAAATCTTACGTTTGTAATATATAAGGCTCTGCATTTTCCTAAAAAGTCCAAAGTTCTGTCGAAACGAACCGTGGGGCTAGGATTCATAATAATAGCCGTTGCTATTCTCACAAAAGTTTTTTTCATTTCGCACACAGAACCTGTACAAACACCAGAGGAAATGATCACTAGCTATTATGAGTTTATACAAAACGGGGAATTTGAAAAAATGTATGAAATGCTTGATTCTGAGAGCAAACAACAGATTTCTCTTGATCAGTTCGTTAATCGGAATCAAAAGATTTACGATGGAATTGAGGCTAATTCTTTTTCCATACAGATATACAATGTTGATGATAGCCAGTTAGGTATGATTCAAATTTCGTATGATGTCGAGATGAGTACGGTTGCAGGTGACATCAGTTTTTCAAACTGGACTACATTTAAGATTCTTGATGAACCTCAAATGCACTATACAATCCTGTGGCACGATAGCATGATTTTTCCTGAGCTGGATGCTGAAGACAAAGTTCAAGTGGTTACTACCCGGGCGGAAAGGGGATGTATCCTTGATAGAAATGGCATGGTGTTGGCTGGACAGGGAATTGCATCCTCAATCGGGATTATTCCGGGAAAGCTCAGTGAGACACCTGATTCAGATCTAGAGAAGCTTGCTAGCCTGATTGGAGTTTCCGTAGATAGTATAAAAAGCAAGTTGGCCGCAAAATGGGTCAAGGATGATTTGCTTGTACCAATTAAAACCGTAGAAAAGCTCTCTAATCTAGAGATGCTGGAATATGTTGAGCTACCAGAAGTTCTTGAGCAAAAGAAAAAGCTACGAGATGAGCTTCTTTCTATCCCCGGGGTCATGATATCGGATGTTGAAATTCGGCAATATCCTTTTGGCGCAGCGACCTCCCATCTAACGGGGTATATTCAAAGTGTCACAGCAGAAGATTTAGAAAAACATGTGGGTGAAGGATATGATGCCAGCAGTAAGATTGGTAGGAGTGGATTAGAACGACTTTACGAGAAGGAATTAAAAGGGCAAAACGGGAAAAAGATTATTATTGTTGATTCGGAGGGCAATGTTAAATCAACGTTGGCGTCTATTCCTAAACAAGATGGGAAGGATATTCAGCTTACAATTGATGCAAAATTACAGGAAAGTATTTACGAGAACTTCAAGGAAGATAAGAGTTGCTCTGTTGCAATGAATCCTTATACAGGGGAAGTCCTCGCACTGGTAAGTACTCCTTCTTTTAATAGCAATGATTTTATTTATGGCATGAGTGAAACACTGTGGAACGAGTTGAATATGGATGAGAGACTCCCGCTCTATAACCGATATGTTCAAAAACTCTGTCCTGGTTCGTCGTTTAAGCCAATAGTTGCTGCGATTGGACTCGATTTAGGTACTATAGATCCCCAAGATGATTTTGGGTATGCTGGACTAAGTTGGCAGAAAGATGCGAGCTGGGGCAACTATCGAGTAACAACATTACATGCAACCAATCCTGCAACGTTAGAAAATGCAATGATAAATTCGGATAATATTTATTTCGCAAAAGCAGCCCTTAAAATAGGCGCTGAATCACTGCAGACAGAGTTGGAAGCACTTCAATTCAAACAAGAGATCCCATTTGAACTGTCACTCTCTAAGTCGCAATATGACAATGATGGAAATATAGAATCAGAAATTCAGCTGGCCGACAGTGGTTATGGCCAGGGACAAATATTAATCAATCCGATTCATCTGGCATCCCTGTATACAGGATTTGCAAATGATGGGGATGTATTAATGCCTTATTTATTATACAAAAGTGAAGTTGACCCAGAAGTATGGATTGAGTCAGCATTTCAGCAGGATACTGCTTACATAATAAAAAATGATTTGGAAAAAGTTATTAGCTCTCCCAATGGAACAGGCCGGCGGGCATATCGAAAAGACATTGCTTTAGCAGGGAAAACGGGAACTGCAGAGATTAAAGTGTCCAAGGATGATAGAAACGGGACTGAATTGGGGTGGTTCTGTGTTTTTACTACAGATTCAAAAGAATCAAAACCAATTCTACTGCTTAGTATGGTTGAAGATGTGAAAGGAAGAGGGGGGAGTGGATATGTCGTAAAAAAAGATAATGCAATTTTAGACGCTTGGTTCAAAGAGAATGACCTGATTATTTCCTCGTAAATTGATTATACGGTATTGGAAGGCAAATTGTCTGGCAAAATAAAATTGTCAGGCAGCCCTTGCTGCCTGACAATTTTACTGGATTCTAGTCAATATAGGGATTTGCTTTTTAAGATATCTAGTGTGATGTCACGTGCGACAGATCCGCTGGCATTGTAGTCGTTTTGGACATTTGTTGCGAAGAAATACGTGTTATCGAAAGACTCGATGTATCCAATAAACCAACCGTTGATATTCTCTCCGTTTACAGAGCCTGTGCCCGTCTTTCCGTATAGAGTATTGATATCAGATAGAGAGAGTCGCATTGCGTTCTTCACAGTCTGGACATTTTCTTCAGCAAAACAAAACTTATTAGTATAGAGATCCTTTAGAAGCTGAACTTGTTCGAATGGAGAAATCTTGAGAGAAGACTCATTCCAGTATCCAGTGATACCGCCGGACAGATCTTGATTTCCATATTCGATACTCGAATAAAACTGCTTCAATGAAGAAATTCCTGAACGTTGGTCCAGCTCTTGAAAATACCAATTGACAGAGTAATCGAAAGCTGTTTTTAAAGTTTGATCCTGGTTCCATTGGGGATAGGCTGACTCGGTTCCATCCCATCTGATTGTATTAGCACTTGGTTGGATTACATTGTTCTCCAAAGCATGCATGGCACTGTATATCTTGTATGTTGAGTTTGGAGAAATTCGAGTGGAAGCCAACTCTGGATTATAAATTTCCCAAGAATCCCCATTCATATCATAGAAGACAAATGTCCCTTCATATCCAGAAAAATAATTTGATAGATCAATTGTTTCGATTTGCAAAGTCGCCGGAATGTCATAAAGCTCATTGCCTGCAGCGCGTGCTGGATAATAGGCAATAATCTCTATGACAAGTAAAGCTGATAAAATATAGATTGATAAATTTTTTAGTTTATCGACTTTTGTTTCTGGCTTGTAAGATGCAATATTTATGATTCGCTTTCTTATTTGAAGTTTGCTTCCACCCATTCCATTAGTGAAAGAAAAGGATGTATGTGTTGTTTTTTCTGCAAAATTCAAAAGAGTGTTTCCATACTCATAGTACTTGTTAGGGGTAATGATCTTTAAAACTGAAGTATCACATGCTATTTCGCAGTCACTGTGTAATTCTTTTGTAGCATACCAGACCAGCGGATTAAACCAATAGATGATTTTCCCAAAGGCAGCTAAATACTTAATCAGGGAATCCCTATGTTTAACATGCTGGAGCTCATGTAAGAGCATATACCGCATGTCTGATATATTCAGGTTTTGAATTAAATGAATTGGCAAATAAATTCGAGGATTGAAAACACCAATCTGTACGGGAGATTGAATAAATGCCGTGCTATAAACAGAAATTTTCGAGTTTATTCCGGATTCTGCTACACACTTTTCAAAAAGACTAACGACCTTGTGATTTTGCACCGGAAGTGCAGAGCGTTCCAGATAATATATACGTACTCTTGCTCGAATCAGCAAAAATAAAGCTACAGCCATACCTGTGATCCAAATAAAAAGAAGCACGTAATTTATGAAATCTGGAAGATGCTTATCGACTGATACACTGAAATCGTTAATCCATTCTGAAGACGCTGCCGGCATAGTACCAGTGGTTGTGGTAAGTATATTTTGTGAATGGGCAGAGGTTACCTTGGAAGATGAAAACCATGAAAAGATATTCGTAATCCGAAGAGGGCGAAAAGAAATAAAAGGCACAAATAGTGCAATAAACATTAAAAACCAAAGATGATATTGTACTCTTCCAGATAATTGTTTTTTAAAGGCAGTTTTTATAAATAATAATGCACCGATAACTAGTGAGAGAAACACATTACATATAGCAAAATAAGTCCCAAAGTAATGCAATCAAGACTCCTCCTTTGGATCCTCTTTTGAGAGCAGTTTTCGGAGAGAACTGATTTCTTCTTCGCTCAAAGAGTGATTATCTAGAAAAGCAGACAACATGGATGTAAAGTCCCCATGATAATATCTCTTTAAAAAAGATTTACTCTCTTGATTAATATATTCGTCTTCTTGAACAAGAGGGGAGTAAATGAAAACTCGGCTTTCTTTTTCATATGAGATTGCGCCCTTTGTAACAAGGCGTTTTAACATGGTTTGAATTGTTTTTGGACTCCACTGGGTTGTCTTTGTGAGTCGATCTGTGACTTCATTCGTGCTGATTGGTGCATGCTCCCAAATGACGCGCATTACCTCAAATTCAGCCTCAGAAATTTGCGGGAGCTTTTTCATACTTTTGCCTCCAAATCTTACACATGTAGTAAAACGAGTATATAAAATTAAAATATAGATGTCAATATTTAAATCTTTCATTTAAATGATTGGAAAAGGAGAAAAAAATGTCACAGGATAAAGCATTGCTAATTGTATTCATACTTGTTTCGTTGTTCCTTGTGGGTTGCTCAGAAAGTAAGTCTTCTGATCTGGTAGACAGCACAGAAACAGAACAGCCCCCTCAAACCGTACAAATCCTGCCCACTGAAGAACCAATGATAATAGAAAAGAATTGGGAAGAATTCCTGGGGGATGTAGATGGATGCATTGTGTTTTATGACCCCAAGGCTTGTCAATATCAGATATATAACAGTGAAATGGCAGAAATGAGATTTTCACCATGTTCTACATTTAAAATCATATCGGCTCTTTTGGGCTTAGAATATCAAGTGATTTCTCCAGAGAATTCGACTAGAGAATGGAGCGGCGAAACATTCTGGAATGATAGTTGGAATAAAGATGTTGATTTTACGGAGGCGTTTCACTCTTCTTGCGTTTGGTATTTTCGAGAAGTAATAGATGAACTGGGGGCAGATATTTTAAAACAGGAATTGGAAGCTCTTTCATACGGAAATTGTGATATCTCTGATTGGAGCGGCCATATGTACGATACCCAAAAGAGCGATTCCCTTGCAGGTTTTTGGATTGAGTCTTCACTCTTGATATCACCAAAAGAGCAAACTGAGGTAATGGCTCGTATTTTTGAGAACTCGTCTTCTTATTCTGAGGAATCCCTTGCATTACTATCCACGGTAATGGCTCAGGATGAAAGCTTTGCAAACGGGTGGCAAGTTTATGGAAAAACTGGGTTTGGAAAGAGAAGTGGCGGCAAGACAGATGCGTGGTTTGTAGGGTTTGCGAAGAAAAATGGTCAAACGATTTACTTTTGCGTTTATGAAGGAAGCGGTGGATCAACAGCGGACGCAAAAGAAGTAGCCGGACAACTTCTTGAGTTATATGAGTTTCAGTAAAAACGTCCACAGACTAAAGAAGATAGACATGGATAGACCGGACTAAAGTGGTTAAAGGACTAAGAAATATGAATGATAAAAATCAACAATCAATACGTATCAGGGTTTTATGTGCATTCGTGATTTTTGCTTTCATTTGCTATTTGGGGATTCTTTATGATGTACAAGTCAATCATTATGATGAATATCTTTCACGGTCTATTCGCTCTATTGCCATTGAGGAAAAGGTGGAAGCTTCTAGAGGGATTATTACGGACCGTAAAGGGAGAGTGCTGGTTTCGAGCCGACCTTCCTATAATCTGACTTTTGATGCGACTCGACTCAAGGAAGGCGAAGATCAAAACACTTCCATCTTGAAATTACTAGAGCTGTGCCAGGACTATGATGTAACGTGGACGGATAATCTCCCAATTAGTAAATGTTCCCCGTTTTCTTACAATCTGGATCAAATGCCGGATACCCAGATTAAAAGGTTTGTAACATATATTAAATCTTTACCGGAGGCAAAGGATCTTTTGGGGGCATATCTGGTTCGGCATCCGGAATACGTTCACTCAAATGAGACTATGGCAATCCTGGAACAAGCAGAAATATCTGATGAGGATAAAGGAAACCAACTGGTGCAGTTGATATCCGCTGAAACATTGACTGAGGAAGTTTTAAATAATTCAGGTGTTACAGCTGATAAATTGTTAGAAATAATGTCACAAAAGTATAGTACTGCAGGAAAATTTTCTGCTGAGGAGAATAGAGCTGTTCTTGGAATCCGATATGAAATGGATCTTAGAAAGTTGGCAAACTATGATCCTTATATTCTTGCAGAAGATATTGATGTCTCCTTTATCTCTTTGTTAAGTGATGGAAAATATGCTGGTGTAAAAGTTGAAAGCACTTCGACCCGTGAATATGAGACCATGTATGCTGCTCACATTCTTGGAACAGTTGGACGGATGCAAAAAGAAGATTGGGAGGAATTAAAAGACCAAGGCTATGACATGAATGACTGGATAGGAAGAGACGGTGTCGAACAGGCTTTTGAAGAATATCTAAAGGGGACGGATGGACGTCGAGTGGTGTCAACAAACAAGGATGGAAAGGTGACAGGCGAGTATTACTCTAAGGAGCCGGAGCCGGGAAATACAGTTGAGCTCACGATTGATCTGAATCTGCAACAGGCTGTAGAAGAAATCCTCACGGATACTATTACAGAAATGAACAAAAAAGATGGTATGACATCTCGAGGGGCTGCGGCTGTAGTCGAGCGCGTAGGTACAGGAGAAATACTTGCGTTGGCATCTTACCCCACGTTTGATTTATCGTCTTATCGTCAAAATTTTCAGCAGCTGAATAATGATCCTGCAAGTCCATTATTTAACCGAGCAACACAGGGGACCTATGCTCCGGGTTCAACACTGAAACCATTAACCGCAATTGCCGCACTTGAAGAAAATAAGATTACCATTAACGAAAAAATCAATTGCCCTAGAACTTGGCGTTATCCGGGAGATCCAAAGAGCTATGCGAATTGCTGGTATAGGGGGCATCATGGAGATCTTAATGTAACAGGGGCACTAGCGGTTTCCTGTAATTATTTCTTCTCGGAGATGGGATACCGACTTGGAATGGATACGTTGCGTGAATACTTAATGAAGTTTGGATTGGGAAAGCCAACGGGGCTAGAAATAGGAGACGCATCAGGCCTCCTGCCAGAAAATCCTGAAGGACAAAATCAGGCTCCGTGGGCTGCATTTGGACAAGCCAATCAGCTGTATTCCCCCATTCAATTGGCGAATTATATCTCCACATTAGTGTCTGGCGGAAAACATTGTGATACTCACCTATTAAAAGCTGTAAAATCCTATGACAATGGAGAAGTAATAAAAGTTGGTGACTGTTCTCCAAAGGACATTATCGATATTCCGGAAGATCATCTTCAGGCAGTAAAAGAAGGTACGCGTGACTTAACTACCGGGTCTCTTTCTGTGTATTTTAAAGACTGCATAGTATCTGCAGGTGCAAAAACAGGTACTGCGCAGGTCTATCGAGATACGAAAGAAAATGGCGTTTTTGTGTGCTTTGCTCCGTATGAGGAACCCGAAATTTCGGTCGCTATTGTTATCGAGAAGGGCGGATCGGGCAGCGCACTGGCATCTTCCGCAGTGAAAATTCTCAACGCATATTTTTCTGCTGATGAGGTAGGCACAGCTATTATTTCTGAAAACCAATTGTTGCCTTAAAAGCAAAATGAAATGATTTTACCCAATCTTGGATGATTTTCAACGCTAGTGATTCGTAAAAGAAGCTTTGCTATTTGAAGGAGAAACTCGTATGAGCCATATAGATGAGAACAAAAAACAGGGGAGTGTGAAAGCAAAACACTGTAGAATGAATAAGAGAGTACTACGACGAATTGTTTTCGTAATTGCAACTGGCTTGCTGATTTGCTTCTTGTCTACCGCTATTTTCATGGGCATTTTTTTAACTTACGTGAAGACCACGGTGATCCCAACGTCTACAATAGATGCCGATGATTATACAATGAATTTCAGTTCTATCATTTACTATCAAGATGAGGAAACAGGCGAATGGATGCCGTACCAAAGTGTACATGGTGAAGAAAACCGAATCTGGGTGGATTTCAATGACGTGCCTGAGGCTCTGTGGCAAGCCGTAGTAGCAATTGAGGATCATCGTTTTTTTGACCATCAGGGAGTGGATTGGAAACGTACAATCGGAGCGACACTGAATATGTTTATTGGTACCCAGGATACATATGGTGGATCAACCATTACGCAGCAAGTGATTAAGAATATCACGAAGGATAATAGTGCCACCGTCAATCGAAAAGTTCGGGAGATATTTAGAGCGCTAGAGTTTGAGAAAAATTATACCAAGCAACAAATATTAGAATTATATCTTAATACAATATATCTTGGAAAGGGATGCTATGGGGTTCAAACAGCGTCAAAATATTATTTTGGAAAAGATGTTTCCGAGTTAAGTGTGGCAGAGTGTGCCAGTCTTATTGCTATTACGAACAATCCGTCAATGTATGGTCCCATGAGTGAAGTCTCGATTACTCGCGAAGACGGAACAACGATTACTCCAAGGGAAGCGAATAAAAAGAGACAAGAGATTATCCTGGACCGTATGGCGGGTAAATATGGCACAGGGCTGTCTTATTTAAGTGAAGAAGAAGCGGAGGCGGCAAAAGGCGAGAGCCTGTGTTTTACTGATGGAACGGTATCTGCAGAAGATCTTGTGGCAGCTACTAATGGGGAGTCTTCAATCAATTCATGGTTTGTGGATCAAGTTATTATGGATGTATCGGCAGACCTAGCTGAGACGCTTGGCATTTCGGAAACAGAGGCGCGGTCAAAACTATTTAATAGTGGCTACAATATCTATACGACATTGAAGCCGGACATTCAGAGAATTGCCGAATCCGTTTATAATGATCGTGGAAATATTAATAATTTAACATCAGCAAGCGGTCAGCCACTCCGGTCGGGAATTACAATCATTGATCCCCATACCGGGAATATCGTTGCTATGGTTGGTGACCTTGGGAAGAAGGAAGGAAATCTTATTTGGAATTATGCAACAGATAAGCGGCAAGTCGGGTCCTCAATAAAACCCCTAACAGTGTATGCGCCTGCATTGGACGCAGGTAAAATTACAATGGCATCCTCATTTGATGACTATCCTGTTGGCTTGCTAAACGACAGACCCTGGCCCAAAAATTCTGTTCCAGGCTACAGAGGATGGACAACCCTTAAAACGGCTGTTGCGAATTCCGTCAACACGATATCAGTGCGGGTTTTAAAAGAATTGGGAGTTGCAGAGTCATATTCGTATGCCACCGAAAAATTGAAACTTAGCTTGGCACCTGAAGATATGGCTGAAAGTCCGCTTGCACTTGGAGGACTTACATATGGGTTAAATACTGTGGAAATGGCAGCAGCGTATGCAACCTTTGCAAATGGTGGCATCTATTGTTCCCCTAGAACGTACATCAAGGTTACAGACTCAGAAGGAAATGTTGTTCTGGAAAACGAGGGAGAACAGCATGTGGCAATGGATGAATCAACTGCATATTTTATGAACACTCTCTTAAAGGGTGTGGTTTCATACGGGACTGGTCGTAGTGCGTCTTTTCCGGGGATGACGATTGCTGGAAAAACTGGTACTACGGATGATAACTTCACAAGATACTTTGTGGGCTATACTCCGTATTATGTTGCAGCGGTATGGACGGGGTATAAAGAGAACGAGCAGGTAAGATACTCTGGTAATCCAGCAATTACCTTATGGAAAAAGGTTATGCAGCCTATACATGCTGAATTGCCAAATATAGATTTTGAGACTCCAGCTTGTGATATGGATACAGTAGAAGTGTGTATGGACAGCGGACTTTTACCGACTGAGGCATGTTATGCAGATCCCCGTGGAAGCAGAGTCCAAAAGGTAACAGTTGTATCAGGTACGCAGCCCACCGAGGAATGTTCACTCCATGTTATAAAAGACTTCTGTGTAGATGGAAAAGCTCCTGCGGGACCATTCTGTCCGGAGACTTCGCTTGAAAAGCGAGTGTACTTAAATTGGGTTCGAGAGGACTATGGAGAAAACATTTCAGCTGATGACGATGCCTATTTGGTTGGCAGCAATGAAGAGACAGTAGAGCTGCAAAACAGCTGTTCAGTACATTCAACTCTGAACCAGAACAATCAGAATAACTATGATGAAGAACCTGATATACATGATTTTTCAGATCAAGAATTGAATGAAGAGAACCAAAGGCAAGAGCATGAGTTGGATGGTAGGACAACGAAAATCATTCAATAGGGAAGTGAGATTGAGCAACAATTCAAAAATGGCTTGTATACTTGCATAGGTAGATTAATGCTCGCTTATCAATAGACGAAATACTTTTGAGAGATTAGGATTTATGAAGAGCCTGCGCCTCAACAGTGGGATGCAGGCTCTTTGTATGTATTGGACATGTAGTACACAGGGGCGATATGAGACTAAATTTGAGATATTGTACAGTCTAAATCAAATGAAAATACAATTGACTATAACTGGCAGATTGCACAATTGCTCAACTGTATTATAGTTGAAAAAGCCGTATTTTACGAAATCCATTACAAATTGGAGTAAATGGTTCATAGAGTGAACCATTTGCCTTATACACTCTGAATTACAGAGCGGATAAGGGTGAGGATATAGATGACTGTTGGAGAAAGGCGGTATGCGATTCTCGAAACGTTGTGTAGAACAAGATACGATACAACGAAGAATCTAGCAATAATGTTTGGAGTATCGAGAAGCACAGTACGTCGAGATATTATATTTCTTTCGTGTTCTTATCCTCTTCAAACAAAGCGGGGGCATTATGGTGGTGGGGTGTATGTTGAAGAATGGTTTTATCTTGATCGCCGCTTTTTGTCACCAAAGCAGATTGCCCTACTAAAACGAATCCTTCCAACACTGAGTGAGGAGGATCAAAAAGTTCTTACGAGTATCCTTTCACAATTTTCTATGAGATTTGATTAGCCCAGGTTAAAGTAGAGACGAGAACAATCGAACAAATTATGGCCAAGTAGAGATGAATTACCTAATATGTAATCGAAGAAGGGGTAGATCTATTAAAGTGGGCATTTTTGTTATGCCTTCGGTACTCTCATATGGAGGTGTATTCTAGTGTAAATAGAAAAAATTATTTCCGCACGTTGACTCGGACTCAACGATTTTTAGCGAGTCCCCGTGGGGGATGAACACAAAACGGACTGAATATAGATAATAGAGATTTATATTATGCTGACTGACCACAGGGGCATATGCTACTACGAAGGCCGGAGCAAAGCTAAGCCTCTTTGGCGTGCTTTGCCCCGACCTCTTTTGTGCTGTAACTGTAGAGAATAAAAAGAGGAGGTCAGATTATGAAACGTCAGTATATGGATCGACAACAGGTACATTGTCCCCTGTGTCATAAGGGAAGAGTGGTCGATATATCTGCGGGAATGGATTTATCCAGAGTTAAGATATATGGCCCACCTCAAGTAGACAGGGCGCAGCTTTTTTTGAAGTGTCCTAAATGTGGTCAACAGATAGGAATATCGTTGACATAAAGTACATAGGTAAGTCATCAATATAGTCAAGCGCACCAACCGCCCGCCATAAAATGCGGGAGCCTTGCGTTCGGAGCCTTACGGATAGCCATTAGCTATGCGTAGGGCTCCTTCCTTTTCCACTTGCTGATGGCGGAAAGGAAACCGAATGCGAGGGCGTACAAACCAAAAGGTTTACTTTCACTCTGACACCATAAAGTGCCGAGGGCCTCCGTCTTCAGAAGTTAAAAATCTTCTGAAGATTGGAGGGCTGTTTCAGTGACGAGCAGAGAAAAAAATTTTATAAAAATTGGGAATGTGCTGGTAGAGGTTACCAAAGAGGTTTATGACGCCTATTACAGTGTCGAGAGGCACATGCGTACACTAAATGAGAAAGATGATCGCAATGGTACAGTCCCTTATAGCAACCTAGACACAAAGGAAACTCTAGGTGTGGAAATGCTCAGGGATCTGACAGCGGAATCGGTGGAAGATGAGGCCCTGCTACGGGTCTTATCCGAACGACTCCACTATTGCCTGAGCCATTTGCCTGTTTCGGACCAGAAATTGATCCAGGCAATTTATTTTGAAGATCTTTCGGAACGGGAGTATGCCCGTCAAGTTAGTCTATCACAGAAAGGAGTCAACAAGCGGAAGCACAAAATTTTAAAAAAACTTCGGAAGATGATGAAATAATTATTTTTTTGGTTCTCACCCCCCCTCTGAACTCGGCTTAATAGTGAGGGGCGCTTTAACCCCCTTTTGAAAATTAGACACTGAAACCAGCAATGAGTCAGTGCACCTTGAAAACGGAATATCCGACAGCGAACAACATCAGTTTGCGGGCCCCCTGATAAAAAAGGGGGGAGAGCGATGCGGCGGGTGCGCGAAGACCATCTGTAGAACTTGGAGGAATCATTTTCCTTGCCTGTTCTATAAACGACGGCCATAAAAGGTGCATAGCGGGTCCACCCAGCCAAAAACAACTGTGGCAAGTTGTCTTGCGATGATCCCGTAAACCTATAATGGTACTCTATGTTCATCCAGTAATGGTGGCATCTCGGAGCGATCCTCGGAGGGGGTTGAATCCCGGAGGGCGGAGCCAACCGCCGGTTCGTACGTCGCCCGTGGCTCGGGAAGTAGTGTCGAATAGAGCCGATTGGTGCAGCACACCGCTGTACATGAAAAAACAATAAGAGGCTGCTCCTGGACGATGGAACTGTGTATTGTTCTCCAAAACTACCTGGAGCAGCCTCTTTATCCAATATCAAATTACTAGGAAAGAATTTAGCAGGCTTCGCTACTGAGAGAAAGGAGCGCTGTATGGATGCAAACGTCAATTATCTGGGTCTGATAAATATGCTCCAGACCCTGAAAAATGCGGGACTCATCAGCAAAGCAGAGGAAAGACGAGTTGCAGCTCGACTCAAAGTAGAAATCGGTGCGGATATCGTCATTCCTGTATAATTCTCTTGGTTTAATCATCCTTTTTGCATCTAGCTATTTCAATAGATGTGTGATAGTGTGTGTTGCTGAAAAAGGAGGTGGAGACATGGAGGAAGAGCGTAAGACCGATGGAGCGCTGGCGTTGAATCAAATGCCGAGGGTAATCACCATTCCCACTGCCAGCCAGGAAAAAACAAAGAAGCTGCGGATAGCTGCTTATGCCCGTGTCAGCAGCAACTCTGACGATCAGAGACATTCCTTTGCGGCTCAGACCGCTCGCTACACGGAGCTGATTCGACAAAATCCTGAGTGGGAGTTGGTTGACATATATGCCGACAAAGGAATTACCGGTACATCGGCAGAGAAACGAGATGATTTCCAGCGGATGCTGGCAGATTGCCGCCGAGGGAGAATTGATAAGATTTTAGTCAAATCCTCCTCTCGGTTTGCCCGAAATACCAAGGAAAGCCTCGAGGTGGTTCGAGAACTGAAAGCTCTTGGAATTGGGATTTGCTTTGAAGAAGAAAACATTGACACCTCTGAATTATCCGGCGAACTTTTGACAGCTATCTTCGCAATGCTGTCACAGAAAGAGAGCGAGGCCATTTCAAAACGCATGCGGTGGAGCTATCAGATGAGAATGAAAGCGGGGAAATTCATTACCTGTAAGGCACCGCTTGGATATGATTTGGTCAATGGCAAACTACAAATTAATGAGAGCGAGGCTGAAGTTGTCCAGTATATTTTCAAACAGTACTTGTCTGGGCAAAGCTTAGAGAATATAGCGAGACAACTTACTCAGTACGGAATCCCTACCAGAGATGGAGGCCCTTGTTGGCAAAAGACTGCAGTCGCATATATTCTAAGCAATGAAAAATATACTGGGGATGCATTGCTCCAGAAAACATATGCAACAGCCTCTTTCCCGTCTAGAAAAGTAAAAAACAAAGGATCTCATCCTAAATTTTTCATTCAGGACGCGCAAGATGCGATCATTGACCGAATGACATTTGATCAGGCACAAAGATTACTAGAGAGGCGGAGAAAATCCATACATCCGAAATCCTTATTCAAGCATGTGTTTACCGGGATAATGGTCTGCAACGTCTGCGGCGCCACATTTAAACGGAAGAGTAAGACAGGAGTAGCAACATATTGGGTTTGTCAAACCCATAATCATTCGCCTGAGCGTTGCCCTATTACACAGATTTCTGAGCAGAAGGTGCAGGCAGCATTTTTGCGTATGTATTATAAGCTTCGGCATCAAGGCATGGATATTCTGAAACAGCTCCTTAAGGATCTCCAGGCTGCCCGAGAGGCAAGAATGCTATGGAGCATGGATATTGTAAAACTAAATGATAAAATTGCAGACATTATCAGTCAGGATCGACTTCTGGCCCAGCTGAAACAGCAAGGGCTTGTTGATCCTGACCTTTTTATATCACGACGTGACAGGCTGGCTGAACAGCTCCGCACCGCAAAGCTGGAAAAAGAGCGCCTTTTGGAGGCTGAAGAGGATCAGACGATTCGACATACCTTGACAATTGTGGATGTTCTTGAATCTGGGCCAGATCTCCTTAGTGAATTCGATGAGGAGCTGTTCAGCGAGCTTGTAGAAAAGATTATCGTGGATGATGCAGTTCGACTTCGATTTCGTCTGATTAACGGACTGGAGCTCAAAGAACAGATTGAAAGGATGGCACGATGATGGCAAGCATTCGGAAGCAGCCCTTTGGTTATTGGATAGTATGTGGAGAGATCGTTCCACATGAGGGTGAAGTTGAGACGGTTCGATGGATCTTTGATTCATACCTAGCTGGAGCATCTTACAGCACCTTGGTAGGAGCTCTTCAGGAGCGGGGAGTTCCCTATGATGTCGGAAAGGACTGGAACAAGAATATGGTGGCTCGTATTCTGGAGGACAGAAGATACATTGGAGTCGGAGAGTTTCCCCCTATTCTTGCAGAGAACCTGTTCAATGCAGTACAGGCCTATCGCCAAGAGCGAGTAGCACCCCGCCAGCAAACGCCGTCGCAAAAAGAATTGCGTCGTCTTTGCGGAGGCAAACCTCCCGCATGGGTGGAAGGGCAGGTGATGGGTGTTCTGAACTCTCTGATTCAAAATCCCGATATAATCTCTTATTCAGCAGATGCTGTGGAGAGAGATGAGATAACAGAGCTCCGGCAGAAACTGGACGATGCCATCCATTCCCCGCCGGTGGAGGAAGCACAGATCCGATCCATAGCAATGCAATTGGCTGCCTTGAGGTTGAATGCCATCGGGATGGAGGAATATGAGACCATACACTTACAAAGTCTGTTCCGAGGGCGAAATCTAATGACAACACTGGATCAGGAGTTGCTCCATGAGAGTGTCCGGCAAGTCACATACATTGATGGAGTTGTCAGCGTTCTGCTGAAGAACAAACAACTGTTGAAAGGAGGGCCTGTGAGATGAAGGAACTTGCTCCAAATGTTATTATGATTCCCCCTAAGGAGGAAACTCCTCAGGACCAAGAACATAAGCGGAGCCTGCGTGTGGCTGCCTACTGCCGCGTGTCTACCGACAACGACGAGCAGCTTTCCAGCTATGAAAATCAGCGTGCCTATTATACAGATAAGATTATGAGAGAGTCGGACTGGACCATGGTGGATGTATTTGCAGATGAAGGAAAGACTGGGACTTCAACCTGCGCACGCAAGGACTTCCTGCGGATGATCCGGCAGTGCAGGCAAGGGAAGATAGATATGATCCTCACAAAGTCTGTTTCACGATTTGCCCGGAACACTGTGGATACGCTCAAATACACACGTGAGCTACGGAACCTGGGAATTCCGGTTATCTTTGAGGAGCAGAACATCAACTCTATCCACCCAGAAAGCGAATTCCTTATCACAATTCACGGCGCGTTTGCTCAATCGGAAAGTGAGAACACCAGTTCTCGCGTCACATGGGGAAAGAGGCAGGCCATGCGCTCAGGGAATGTAACCTTGCAGTATAAATGGCTGCTGGGGTATGAGCGCGGTCCGGATGGAAAGACCGTGATTGTACCGGATCAGGCAGAAACCGTCCGCTTCATCTATCGGCGGTATTTGGCAGGAGATTCTCTTCGTACCATTAAAGCCGCACTGGAAGAAAAGGGCTGTCTGACGGCAACAGGAAAGAAAGAATGGGTACCTGCCCGCATTCAGAGTATTCTGACCAACGAAAAATACTGCGGCGATGCATTACTTCAAAAGACCTTCATTCAGGATTGTATCAGCAAAAAAGTTATTCAAAATACAGGACAACTCCCCAAGTACCTGATCCAAAACCATCATCCGGCTATCATTAGCCGGGAGGAATTTGATGCTGTGCAGCTGGAGCTTGCTCGCCGGCGCGCTCGTACTGGAGGAACCAGAAAGAGCGCCCCCACAGGCCGGTGCAAGTACAGTGGAAAGTACATACTCAGCAACCTCCTCTTCTGCGGCGAGTGCGGAACTGCTTACCGCCGATGTGTATGGACGCGAAAGGGATACAAGAGGGTAGTGTGGCGGTGTATCAGCCGGTTGACCTACGGAACAAAGTACTGTAAAAACTCTGCAACTATCGACGAAGAAGCTCTAAAGCAGGCAATTTTGAATGCTGTCAACCAGGTGATGGCCAGCCGAGATGATTTGACAGAGCGATTGATTAGTGCTCTCAGAGAGGAGATACTTCCAAGCTCTGGTGAAGACTTAAGCCTTTCCGATATTGACCGAGCGCTGGAGGAGCTATCAAGTCAATTCGATAAGTTGTTGAGAGAAGCCGCAATTTCTGTAGATGGTTCGGAGAATGCAGAGCAATTCCGCCGCATCTCAACCGCTATGGCGGAATTGAAGGAGCGCCGGACACAGGTGGAGAAAATTCATAGGGAAAATGAGCAGATGTACCGCAAAACCAAGGCTGTGGAAGCAGCACTCACCGGTGTTGCGGCGGATATTACTGAGTGGAAAGAAGATGTGCTCTATCAACTGCTGGAAAAAGTGACTGTACTGGATGAGGCCAGGATTAAGGTTACATTCCGCAGCGGCGTTGAGATCGAGCAGGCACTGGAAAAAGACGAAAGGAGTGTAACGGCATGAGTGTGTATGCCACGGGAGACTGCCATGGGAACTTCCGTCGGTTTGGCCGAAAATATTTTCCGGAACAAGCCAACCTGGCCCGTAACGACTTCGTTATAATCTGCGGGGACTTTGGAGGCCTCTGGGAGAGTTCTGCGGAGGAAAACTATTGGCTAGACTGGCTGAATGACAAGCCCTGGACGACCCTCTGGGTGGATGGAAACCACGAGAACTTCACACTGCTTTCAGGATTACCAATTGAGATGTGGCATGGAGGAATGGTGCATCGGGTACGGGCCAACATCCTGCATCTCATGCGTGGGCAGGTGTTTGAACTTCAGGGATATACCTTCTTCACCATGGGCGGGGCCAAGAGCCATGATGTGGAGGATGGCATCCTGGACCCAAAGGCACCAAACTTTGAAACACAACTCATGATGCTCCAGATCATGGGGCGGCGAAGATTCCGAGTGTTGGGACAGTCCTGGTGGCCGGAGGAGCTGCCTTCAGAGGAGGAGTTCGACAAGGCCCGACATAGTCTCGATGAGAATGATTGGGCGGTGGACTACATCATAACCCACTGTGCCCCAACTGATCTTGCCCTAGCGATAAACCGTCAAAATGAGGCTGATCCGCTCACGGATTTCCTTCAAGAGATTCAGAAAAAGGCCAGGTATCATTACTGGCTGTTCGGGCACTACCACGACAATCAAGCAATCGACAATAAACATATCCTGCTCTGGGAACAGACCGTGCAGGTTATATAGATTCACAGCAAAGAGAAGTGTGGCAGTGCGATGCCGCATTTCTCTTTGCTGTGATCTACGGAATATGGCGCATGGCGCCAGAAAGGAGAAGCCCATGAACATCCGGAGGCCCATTGATTACAGTGCAATGTATGCTGGATTGGATCAGGCACTGGAAAGAAACCTGCCGCAGATGGAGCTGTATCTCGAAATTGGAAAACTGGTCAGCGTCAGAAAGGAAAAAGGAGCGGCAGTGGCGGCTGCGGAATATCTTGCTGCCAAGTATCCCAACAACTCTGGGTTTTCGCCTCGGAACCTCCGCCGGATGCGGGACTTTTTCCGGACCTATGAAACTGCACCTGACATTCTGAAGGAGGTTCTCCTGATTGGGTGGACGCAGAATGTGGTTATCATGGAGGCAGACCTGTCCATGAATCAGAGGCATTGGTATCTTCGAGCTGTTTTGCATTTCGGATGGTCAAAGGCGGAGCTACTGCGGCAAATCAATGATTCCGCACACGAAAAAAAGGAACTCGACGTTTCAACTGGCACATGTTATACTGACTATGACAAACCGAGACAGGAGAGATGGGATGACGAGGATTCTTTTTGTGTGTCACGGCAATATTTGCAGGAGTCCGATGGCCGAGTATGTGATGAAAGACTTGGTGAAGAAAGCGGGCTTGGAAAGGCAGTTCCATATCGCTTCGGCAGCCACCAGCTCCGAGGAGATCGGCAATCCGGTGTATCCGCAGGCTCGCCGCAAGCTGGCCGAGCATGGAATCGATTGCTCCAGCAAGAGAGCTCGACAGCTGATGAACAGCGACTACGAGGAGTACGACCTCTTGATTGGAATGGACCATGCCAACCTGCAGAGTATGTATCGCATCTGCGGCGGCGATTTTGCCGACAAAATGCATCTGCTGTTGGACTTTACCAACCATTCCGGCGAGGTAGCCGACCCGTGGTACACTGGCGATTTCGATACAACCTGGCGAGATGTGGAGGAAGGCTGTCAAGGGCTGCTTGAGTATCTCGAAAAGCAATTGAGGACTAATTGAGTTCGAACTATCATATCCCGCTTTTGAAAATAGATTCATCTTGTTACAGATCGAAATGGATCGCTGTTGACAGCGAAGTTGTTCGCATGGTATCATTCACTTAATCCCTTTTTTAATGTATAATTCCTATACTTCTATTAGTTATAAAAGTGCTGCTGCCGATTTGCATCGAAACCTGAAACCCTTGCAGCGCATGGCTTTGTTAAGCCGGGGATTCAGATTGTATCACCTTCACAAAAGAAAATGCGACTTGTCGAAACAAGTCGCATTTTCTTTTGGGTTTCGCTCCCGTTGGTCGCTCCACCCTTCAGTGATTGAAATGCTCGGGCGAAGTG
>ENA-UEYL01000100-UEYL01000100.1-human-gut-metagenome-genome-assembly--contig:-NODE-100-length-88640-cov-19.323261_pt1 | contig 88640 bp, 66 predicted proteins | sample MGYA00242941_ERZ507946 | MGnify/ENA primary metagenome ERZ507946 (study PRJEB26167, sample SAMN06115482) | human gut metagenome | host: Homo sapiens | place: China:Guizhou | collected 2015-03-11...
TCGCCGACGCTTTACAGCCAGCTGGGCATCTTCCTGCCGCTGATCGCCGTGAACTGCGCCATCATGGGCGGCTCGCTGTTCATGCAGCAGAAGGTCGACGGCGGCGAACTGACGTCGCTCTGGCAGACGATCGTCTACGGACTCGGCTCGGGACTGGGCTGGTGGCTGGCGATCGTGATGATGGCCGCCATCCGCGAGAAGACGACCTATTCGCACATCCCCGCGGCGCTGAAAGGCCCCGGCATCGCCTTCATCATCACCGGTCTGATGGGTATCGCCTTTATGATTTTCTCGGGCATTCAGTTCTAACCTTTAAAAAAAGAGATTCCGATAAATGACTACAACGATTTTAATAGCGATTGCGGCCTTTCTGGCCATAACGCTCGTGCTGGTCGCACTGCTTCTCTATGCGAAGGCGAAACTGACCTCCTCGGGCGACGTCGTGATCGACATCAACGGCGGTGAGAAGGTCATCACGACCGAAAGCGGTTCGACGCTGCTTTCGACGCTGGCCAACAACAAGGTGTTCCTGCCTTCGGCGTGCGGCGGCGGCGGCTCGTGCGGCATGTGCAAATGTCAGGTGCTCGAAGGCGGCGGCGACATTCTGCCCACCGAGACGGGCTTCATCTCGCGCAAGCTGGCCAAGGACCACTGGCGTCTCGGCTGCCAGGTGAAGGTCAAGGAGAATATGAAAATCCGTGTTCCCGAGGCCGTGCTGGGCGTCAAGAAGTGGGAGTGCACCGTGGTCTCGAACCGCAATATCTCGACTTTCCTCAAGGAGTTCGTCGTGAAGCTGCCCGAGGGCGAGAACCTCAAGTTCCGCAGCGGCGGTTACATCCAGATCGACATTCCGAAGTACGACGCCATCAAGTTCTCGTCGATGGACGTGGACGAGAAGTTCCGCGCCGACTGGGACAAATTCAAGATGTGGGATCTGGTGACGACCAACCCCGAGCCGACGTTCCGCGCCTACTCGATGGCCAACCATCCGGCCGAGGGCAACATCATCATGCTCAACATCCGTATCGCCACGCCTCCGTTCGACAAGGCCACGGGCGGCTTTATGAAGGTCAACCCGGGTATCTGCTCGTCGTATGTCTTCTCGCGCAAGCCGGGTGACAAGATCACGATTTCGGGTCCTTACGGCGAATTCTTCCTGCCGGACAATCTGCCCTCGACGCAGGAGCTGATCTTCATCGGCGGCGGTGCGGGCATGGCTCCGATGCGCAGCCACCTGATGCACCTGTTCAAGACCGAAAAGACCGACCGTCCGGTGTCGTTCTGGTACGGCGCGCGTGCGCTGAAGGAGGTTCCCTATCTCGACGAGTTCCACCAGATCGAGAAGGATTTCCCCAACTTCTCGTTCAATCTGGCCCTCGACCGTCCCGATCCCGAGGCGGACGCCGCCGGAGTGAAGTACACGCCGGGCTTCGTGCACAACGTGCTCTACGAAAACTACCTCAAGAACCACCAGGCTCCCGAGGACTGCATCTACCTCATGTGCGGACCTCCGATGATGATCGCTTCGGTCGTCAAGATGCTCGACAACCTCGGCGTGCCGCCGGAGAATATCTTGTACGACAACTTCGGCAGTTAGTGAGTGCAATGACCACCAAAACGCCGTAGGCGAATAAAAGAGGAAGGACGGAAGATCGAATTGATTCGAAACTTTCGTCCTTACTCTTTTATTGATCCCGCAGGGATTGTCGGTTCATTGCCGAACGCCGTCGAAGTCACGGAGCGCGGTTATCGCGAGCGGAGGCGAGCGATGCGACGTAACTTGCGTTCGGTGTGAGGATTCATTGCCGAACGCCGCCGAAGTCACGGACGGCGGGGCGAAAATCGGCGATGACGGAGGCGGGATGGTGCGGCGACGGGATGGTCTACGGCGGATGAGGGCGCGAATGGAACTTTCGGAGCCTCGGAATTTGGCGGATCGGAAATAAAACCGTAAATTCGGATAAATTTCAAATAGGGAGCTATGAGACTTGTCCTGGCGTTTGTCGCATTGTTGCTGTCGCTTCCCTTATCCCCGCAGGCAAGGCCGAAGGGATATGAGTTGGACTATTATCGGGTTCGTCTGGAATCTGTCGAGACCGATGGCGCCCGGGGCGGCGTTATCGGCAATCCCGAGAATGAGCAGGGATTCACCACGCCCGGCTACCGGGATTCCACGATCCGCGTCGTTTTCACCTTCGAGCCGACGCATGTCGATTTTTCCCTGACCAACGAGAGCGATTCCGACTTCGGAATCATCTGGGACGAGGCCGTCTTCGTGGATGGAGTCTCGAATGCCGCAGAGGGGGTGTTTCACCGGGGTGTGAAGCTGCTCGACAGACACGACGCGCAGGTTCCTTCCGTGGTCGTGAAGGGAAGCTGTGTTTCGGAGTCACTTGCCGTCAAGAACCGGGTTTTTTACAGTCGCGACTTCAAACGGTGGGTATTCGAGAATCTCCTGCGGGATGCGGATAAGCTTACGCAGATAAAAATATTGTTGCCGATCGAAACCGCCGGAGGGCGTCGGGACTACCTGTTCGTATTTTCCGTCCACTGGGAAAACCGGAAGGTCCGGGCCGAGTTCGATACGGGCCGGTGGTTTTACGTGTCGGAGAAATAGCCGCTTTCACGTGCCGACGTTCCCATGGCTGCGTCCGGGGCGTGGCCGGGGCTTTGCGGCGGATGGCGCATGGAAAAACACCCCGCAGGTTGTGACCTGCGGGGTGTTCGGCTTCGGAAGCGCTGCCGGGCGTCATTCGATGCCCTCGAACAGATAGGGGGCGTAGTTGTAGCCTTCGGCCTTGTAGACGGCGACCAGCGCCGGAATCCGGCGCACGAAATCGTTGTAATCCTTGCGGTCGTTGGCCCAGCCCGTCTCGGCGAGAGCCGCCATGCGCGGCAGGACCATGTGCTGTGCGTGGCGGATGTCCGCGATGTACTCCGTCCAGAGGTTGCACTGCACGCCCCTGATCCGTTTCTGGTCGGGCAGCGTGAGCCGGTCGCAGGGGTCGAGGCGGTAAGCCTGCCGCACCGAGACGTAGCGGGTGTTGCCCAGCGGTTCGTAACGCTCCGGGTCGGAGGTCTGGCTGTAATCGAAGTAGCAGTACCATTTCGGCGTCATAATCACCGGGTTTCCCCGCTGTGCGGCCTTGATTCCGGGGTCGCTTCCGTTCCACGACATGATGTTCGCGGTTTTCGAAATGCCGCCCTGGAGGATTTCGTCCCAACCGATGATCTCCCGGCCGTGGGTGTGCATCCAGCGTTCGATGCGGTGGATGAAGTAGCTCTGCAACTGGTATTCGTCCTTGAGCCCCTCCTCGCGGATGCGCTGCTGGCAGAGGGGGCACGCCTTCCAGCGTCCTTTGGGACACTCGTCGCCGCCGATGTGGATGAGCTTCGAGGGGAACAGCGCGAGCACCTCCGTGAGCACGTCCTCGATGAATTCGAAGGTCGTCTCCTTGCCCGCGCAGTAAACGTCGTCGCTGATGCCCCAATGGGTCCATACGGCATAGGGACCTCCCGTGCAGCCGAGCCACGGATAGGCGGTCAGCGCCGCCAGCCCGTGCCCGGGCATCTCGATTTCGGGAATCACCTCGATATGGCGCTCTGCGGCGTAGCTGACGATCTCGCGGATCTCCTCCTGCGTGTAGAACCCGCCGTAGGGTTTGCCGTCGTAAACGCCCTCTTTGTTCTTGTCGTAGCGTCCGACGAGCGTTTCCGCACGCCGGGATCCGATCTGGGTGAGCAGCGGATATTTTTTGATCTCGATCCGCCAGCCCTGATCGTCGGTCAGATGCCAGTGGAATTTGTTGATCTTGTGCAGCGAGAGGATGTCGATGTAGGTCTTCACGTCCTCGACCGGGAAGAAATGGCGGCAGACGTCGAGCATCGCCCCGCGGTAGGCGAACGTGGGCTTGTCGCGGACGACGCAGGCGGGAATCTCTCCTCCGGCGACCAGCTGCTGGAGGCTTCGAAGCCCGTGCAGCACCGCCTGGGGCGTCGATGCCGTGACCGTTATGCGCTGTCTGCCGACTTCCAGAAGGTACTCTTCGGCTTCGTAGCCCGGTTGCAGTTGCAGCGTCACGGCATGTTTTTCAGGTGCGGCGGTGACGGCGGGTTCGGTTCCGGTGAGCTTGCCGACGGCGCGGGCGAAAATCTCCGCGGGCGTGCGCAGCCGTTCGTCCGTGATGACGACGGGCGTTCGGGGCGTCAGCCGGAACGATCCCGGCAGTTTTTCGACCTCGGCGGGACGAGGTACGATGCGGACGCGTCCGTCGCAGGCTGCGAATCCCGGCAGACAGGCCTGGACGGCGAAAATCAGGAATAGAAGGTATTTCACGGTTTGGATTCTGGTTGAGTGGTTAGGGAAGCCCCGCCTGCAAAACGTTTGCAGGCGGGGGCTTCCGGATAGGGTTATTTGTTGTAACGTACGCCGATGTAGGAGAAGGCGATCTCTCCGGTGGTGATGATCTGGTCGTCGAACTCGCCGTCTTCCTTGCCGCCGGCTTTCTTGTTCGCGGCCGAGAAGCGGATGCATACGTCGTCCTTGCCGAGCAGTTCGAGTGGCAGAGGTACGTTGATGTACTTGTAGCCGGCGCACTGCCAGTAGAGGGTGTAGTTCCAGTTCACGATGTCGGGAACCTGGAATTCGGTGATCGGGTTCCAGTCGTCGCGGTTGTTGTCGCCGTGTTCCGACCAGTCGACCCTGATGTAGCGGGGGCCTCCGATGCTGCGGTTCTGCATGGCTACCTGCATCGAGAGCACATCGGTCGAGATGCCCTGCGTCGAGAAGTGGAGCAGCCATGCTTCGCTGCGGTCGGTTTCGGTGTTCCACCACTGGCACTTGTTGGTCCAGGCCGAGAATTCCGCGCTCGTCAGGTTTCCCTTGCCGTCGTTGTTGGTTCCGGGGTCAGAACACATTTGTTTGCCGTTTTCGACGACGCCGTTTCCGTTGATGTTGCCTTTATTGGTGCCGCCCCAGGGTTTCTCTTTGTCGGGGTTGGATTCGTTGCCGATGGGGCCGAGGTAGCTCGGGTCGCTTGTTCCCCAGCCTGCGTTGCCCGATTTCTCGTCGGGATGGGTGAAGGTCAGGTAGCCGTTGTCGCCGGTCGTGGGGCGGAAGATGTGGCTTTCGAGCTTGCCGTAGCGGTATTCGGTCAGGAGGGCCGAGAAGCTGTTCTCGAAATCCTTCTCCAGCGCGATGTCCTCGCGGGTGAGGTGGCGGATCTGGTAGCGGCCGATGTCGCCCATGTCCTTCGATCCCATCCAGACGAAGCGGTCGTGGGTCTCGTGAACCAGTACGCCCGAGATGTTCCCCGAACCGTAGGGCAGCATTTCCCCGGTACGGCGGTATTTGCAGGTGGTGTTGGTCAGCATGTAGAAGCTGTCGCCGTTCTTGTCGCGCACCAGCATCGGGTATTTCGTTTCGCGGTTGGCATTGGTGCTGCGTGCATAGCCTTCGTTGATCGGCGTCAGGCTGCCTTTGCGTACGGGAAGTTCGCAGTCGGCCAGCGTTACCCAGGTGTATACGTCCATGTCGGTCAGCTCGTTGTAGCGCTTCACCTTCTGCGGAATGTCGGCCGCCGAGCCTGAAACCGAGGACATGACCATCGCCGAGGTGACTTTCTTGAGAATGTAGCGTTCGGGGTTCGACTCCGCTTCGACCGTGACGCCCTTGAGCAGGATGCGGACCTTGCTGTAACGTTCGAAGATGTTGTCGTCTTCGGTCACGGTCTTGATCATAAAGCCCTGCGAACCGTCGAGGCTCTGGATGTAGGCCGTGCGGTAGGTCTCGGTGTAGTCGATCGAGGTCTGTCCCGTCATCATGTTCTCGCCGTTGTTGCCGTTGCCGATGTCGCTGATGATGCGTCCCTCGATGTAGACGTCCTTGTTGACGATGCCCACCAGGTCGCGCACCTCGCTGAACGAGATTTCGTGCCCGAACTCGTTCTTGGCGTTGGCCTGCGTGAGGTAGACCGTCGAGGAGATGGTCCGGTTCCACCCGTCGCGGTAGCTGAGGGTGATGCGGGCGTTGCGCAGGGCTTCGGGGTCGGCGTTGGGGTCGGTCTGGAGAATCAGGAACCCGTTGCTGATGTCGAGGTCCGAAATCCATCCGCCCTCGTCGGCGCTCGTGTAGACGATCGACTGCCGGAGGTCCTCCAGTTCGAGGTTGGTGGAGAGCTGCGCCGTCGCCTGTCCGCCGTCGCCGAGCACCATGATGCTGCGGGTCGAGAAGTCCAGTTTCGGGGTGATGAAGCCCTCCTGTTTGATGTATACGGTATCCGCGCGGTTGTGGGTCCAGAGGCGGATACCCTCCATGCGGGGGAAGCCGTCGTTGGTCGTGGCCTGGAATTTGAAATAGTCGTCGCCCGTGAAATGCGTTCCGCGACCCTCGGTGTCGAGCGTGAGCCATCCGTTGTCGGGATTGATCAGTTCGATGTCGTAGGGTTGGTTGGCGAGGACCGGAATGCTCCCCGTGCCGCCTTTCCAGGGGGCTATGATCTCTTTCTTGTAGGGGCCGAACTCGGAGACGCGGGTCTCTTCGCCGTTGTCTTTTTCGCAGGCCGTGAGCGCCAGCCCGCCCAGCAGCGGGAGCAGCAGCCTTCGGTACAATGATTTTATCTGTTTCATCGTGGTCTGAATTTGGTTTCGCGCATCGGCGGGGGAGGGACGCGCCCTCCCCGCCTGAGCGGTTTATTTGTTACTCTTTACGGCTATGGTTCCGAAACGCATCGGCGAACGCTTGTTGGCCGCCATGTCGGATGTGATCGTGCCCGTGTCTCCCTGGTCCACCGTGGCGGTGTTCGAGGCGATGCACTGCGTGCTCCGGGCCTTGATCAGCAGCGTGACCTCCGGGCGGTTGCGCAGGGCGTCCGGCAGGATGAACACGCGGTCGGCGTAGCCCGGGACGGCGCAGTAGGAGAGGTCTTTACCGCCTGCTCCCTGCCAATAGACGAACGGCCGGCAGCAGAAGCCCGATTCGGGCAGCACGGTGAAGTTTACCCCGTCGGTCGAGTACTCCACCTGCCAGTAGACGGGGCCGTAGATGCTCGTGCCGCCGGCGTTGCCCTGCGAGTTGGTGAAGTTGAGCGAGAGGTTTGCGCCGGCGCCCTCGGTCGAGAATTTCAGCGCCACGGCGTAGCCCGTGTTTTCGGCGAAGTCCCACCAGTAGGTGTTCTCGAATTTCAGGGCGTTCTTGCTGTTCAGCCCGGCGCTGGTCGTGAGTCCGTTGTACTCGTTGTCCAGGAGGTATTTGGCTGCGGGGTCGGTGCACCAGAGCGAGCCGTTGCCCCTATCCGGGGCGATCGTTCCGTCGGCGTTGGTCCTGACCTCGGCGTTGTTCCAGTTCCACTCCACGAGCGTCTGGCGGTTGGAGCTCGATTCCGAAGCGGCGAGGTCGATCTCCTCCTTTTCGAGCACGCGGACCGAGTAACGGCCGATGTACCCCTCGTTGGTGTAGCCGTAGCGGGGCTGGAGGTCGTGGACGATGACGCCGCTCAACGTGCCCTTGCCTTTGGGCATGCCGCTGCCGTCGCGCCGCCAGGGAGTCTTGTTGTTGACCAGCATCGAGATCGCGCCGCCGTCCTTGTCACAGAGCGTTCGGGGTACGCAGCTGGTGTGGTTGGCCGTTCCGAAATAGCCTTCGTTGACGTTGGTGTAGCTGCCGTCGGGCAGGGCGAATTCCACCTCCCGGAGCGAGACGTAGGTGTAAATGTCCTCGTCGGTGAGCTGGCCGATCGACTTCTCCTTGCGGATGAGGTCGCTGGCCGTTCCGGGCGTCTGGCTGACGATGTTGGCCGCCGTCAGTCCGCTGAGCGTGTAGCGTTCGGGATCGGCCTCCTTGGTGAGGGTCACGCCGTTGAGCGAGATTTTCACCTGCGAGTAGCGTTTCAGCGTGTTGTCGTCCGCCGCGTCGAATTGCAGGCGGTATCCGTAGCTGCCGTCGAGCATCTGCACGTAGGCCGTCTTGGCGTTCACCGTGTAGTCGGTGGCGTTGCGTTCCGTGTTGGGCGTCGTCTCCACGTTGGCGTTGTCCTTGTCGCTGATCACGATGCCCTCGAAGCTGGCTTCGGGATTGTTGATCACGACCTGTCCGCTCTCGCCCTTGATCAGCGTGCGGTAGTCGGCTTCGTAGGTCTGTTCGACGACGAACGGCGCCGCGGGCGTAAGCTCTCCGGCCGTTCCCGGCAGCGAGAAGGCGATCGACGCGCTGCGCGGGCCTTCCGAGTCGTTCTCCTTCACGTCGAACGACAGCACTTTGTCTTCGAGCGTGATGTTCTCGATCCAGTCGGCCGACGCGCCTTCGTAGGTCGGCGTGCAGACCACCTTGCCGAGCAGGCTGCCCAGGTTGTGCTTCAGCTCGGCCTTGATGGTCGTGGCCTTGCGCGTGGTCTTGGCGCGGTCGGGCGTGAAGGTCATGCAGGCCTCTTCGGTCGCCTGCGTGACGGTCAGCGTGACGGCGTGTTTCTTCTCCTTGGCGTCGATATAGGTCAGCGTGATCGCGGCCTGCCGTTTGCGCGGCGAGTTGTTCTTCAGGGTGCTGAACGTGACGGCGTCGGTTCCGACGGTCAGGTTTTCGATCCACTCCTCGTCCGGCTCGGGCGTTTCGTCGTCGTCCTCGTCGGGAATCACCGAATAGACGATGGTGTCCCGGATCTGTTTGTAATCCTCCCGGAGGTTGTTGTCAAGCCCGATGCGGAGGTCCCAGGGGTTGCTGAAAATCTCGATGCGGCTCTCCTCCAACGACAGGATGGGGTCTTCGCCCTCCTGCGTCATGCGTACCGCCTGTTCGAGTCCGCCGCGGGTGAAGATGATGTCCACGGCGCGCGGCACGCCGTAGTTGGCGCCGTATTTGAACAGTACGGGGGTGTTCCCCGAGCCGTTCAGGCGGTTGATGGAGGCCCATTCCACGTCTTCCGACAGACGGACCGACCATTCGCCGGTGGAATAGATCCGCACCTGGGTGGACCCGGCGTCCGAAGTCAGCGTGTATTTGTTGGAATCCACATTCAGCGGCAGGTCCATGTCCGAATCCATTTCGCATCCGGTCAGCAGGAGCAGCGCCGTGACGAGGGGCAGGATGCCCGTGCGCCACGCTTTGTAGATGCTGTCTGTAAGGTTATTTTTCATCGTTGTGTTTTTTTGTTCGTTCCGTCGGCCTTACATGCCGTATTCGTTATAGGCCTTGTTGTCGAGCGCGCCGCCCGAATAGACGACCTCCTTGTCGGGGATCGGGTAGTATTCGTGGCAGGGGAGCATGTTGTCCTTGAGCGTCGGGTAGTTGGTGTATTCGTAGGTCATCTGATACCAGATTCCCCAGCGTACCAGGTCGAACTTGCGCTGGAATTCGCCCAGCAGTTCGCGTCCGCGCTCCTTCTGGATCTCCTCCAGAAGCGCATCTTTGTTCTTGAAGACGTAGGCGGTGGTTCCGGCGCGTTCCCGGACCATGTTCAGGTAGCGGACGGCCTCGTCGGAGTCCTCCGTCTCGGCGTAGCACTCCGCCATCATCAGGATGGCGTCGGCATAGCGGAATACCTTCTGGTTGGAGAAGTCGGCGGTGTTCTGCATCCCCGGGCACCAGAATTTCGGGCCGAGCCACGGACGGGTTCCCACGCCCGAGAAGGGCTTGCCGTCGTATTCCCACGCCATGTTCAGCGTTTTGCGCTTGTCGTTGCTTTTTTTGGTCTGGAGACCGTCGCAGAAGTAGCTGTTGGGGCGCATGGAGGTCCAGGTGGTCATGCCCGTGCCCATTTCGGGAATCTCCACGCCGTCGTAGATGCCCTTGCCGTTGTGGTACGGAGTGGTGATGGCTGCCACGTTGGTCGTGACGGACAGTCCGCCGGGCGTGTAGGTGCGCTGCACCTCGAAGATCGACTCCGGGGTGTTCTTGTTGCGGAACATGATGTCTTCGAGCGGATACTGTTGCAGGTCGCCGTAGATTTTCTCCAGTTCGCCGAGCGCCTCGAGGGCGTCGTCCCAGCGGTGGTTCCACTGCGCGAGCTTGGCAATCATCATCCAGCCCATCGCGGCGCCCATGCGGTTGTCCGCGACCTCCGACGAACGCACCTGGTCCATCGAGGGCACGTAACGCTGCAATTCGTCGATCAGGTAGTCGCGGGTCTCCTTCGCCGACATGCGGCCCATGTGGGCGATCTCCTGCATCACCTGTTGGTCGGCGACCTCCTTGGTGTAGAAGGGCACGTCGCCGAAGATGCAGGTCAGCAGCCAGTAGTAGAACGAGCGGATGACCACGCCTTCGGCCAGCAGCGGCAGCTTGTCGGCTTCCGAAGACTCCTTGATGTCGTTCAGGGGCGAACGTTCGATGGCGGCGATGGTCGAGTTGCAGTACATGACGCCCTTGTAGCACTGGGTCCATATCTTCTGGCCGTTGAGCGGCTTCGCGGGGGATATGTCGAGCTGGGCGTCCTTGGTTCCCGAAGCGATGTACATCAGGTCGGTGACGCCTTCGGTCATAATCAGGAAACAGTAGTCGTAGATGCTGTTGATCGGTATGTAGCAGGCGTTCAGGCCCGCCAGGCATTGCGCCCGGGTCTTGTAGTACTCCTTGGGTCCTACGAACGACGTGGGGTGTTCGTCCAGGTCGCACGCGCTGAACAGCAGGGCGGCGGTTGCCGTGGCTGCCAGCAGGTATTTTTTCAGGAAACTGTATGATTTCATGGTCTTGGCTGTTAGTATCTGATCTGGAGGCTGAAAATAATGGTCCGGGGCTTGGGATAGGCGCCGATGTCGACGCGCCGCAGGGCCGAGTTGGAACTCGATGTCGAAACGTCCGGGTCGAATCCGTTGTATTTCTTCCACAGGTAGAGGTTCTCGCCGCTGACGCTTACGCGGATGTCGCGCAGGCGGTTTTTGGTGACCTTGCGCATGTCGAACGTGTAGCTCGCGGAGATGTTCTTCAGCCGCAGGTAGCTTGCGTCGTGCACCAGCCGGTCGCTGGGCAGGGCGTCGTAGCTGCCGGCCATCGGCAGGTTCGAATTCGGGTTGCGGACCGGATGCCAGGAGTTCTGCATGTACTTGTATTGGTTGGTATAGGGCGAACCGTTGCCCATCCAGAGTTCGGCGACGTTGTAGATCTTGCCGCCGATCGAGTAGTTGAAGAAGAAGCTGAATGTGAAGTTATGGATGTTGAACGTGTTCTGGATACCGCCGTAGAGGTCCGGGTCGGCCGATCCGAGGTAGACCAGGTCGTCGCTGTTCAGCGCTCCGTCGTGGTTGATGTCCTGATAGCGGGCGTATCCGGGCTTGAAGGTGTTGCCGCTGGCCGAGGCGTAGGCCTTGGTGATCTTGTTGCGCTCGACCTCTTCCTGGTTGTGCCATACGCCGCCGTAGCGGAATCCCCAGAGGGCGTTGAGCGTGTAGCCCTTCTTGTAGCCGTACATCATGTAGGTGGTTCCCGACGACGACGGCGACGAGTAGGCTGTCACGAAGTCTTCCGAGGCGATGTCGTCCACCATCTGCCTGTTGCGCGACAGGGTGAGGGTCGTCGACCACTGGAATTTCGGACGGACGATGTTGCGGCTTTCGACGGTGAGTTCCCACCCCTTGTTGGTGGTGCGTCCGGCGTTGGCGAAGTAGTTGGTGTAACCCGTCTGCGAGGCTACCTGTACGGTCAGCAGCAGGTCGCGGGTCTTGATCAGATAGGCGTCGGCCGTGACGTTGAGCCGTCCGTCGAACAGCGAGATGTCGGCTCCGAGAGTATACTGGTCGGAGGTTTCCCACGTCAGGTCGGGTGATGCCAGACGCGACGGGTAGACCGCCAGTTGCTGCGTGCCTCCCATCAGGTAGCCGCTCGTCGAGTTGCCGACGGCTGCCAGCGAACGGTAGGCCGAGATGGCGTCGTTGCCGGTGCGTCCGAGGCTGGCGCGCAGGGCCAGTTCGTCGATCCACTTGGCTTTTTGCAGGAACTTCTCGTTGGCGATGTTCCAGCGGAGGGCCGCCGAGGGGAAGAATCCCCATTTCTTGTTGGCGGCGAAGTTCGAGGCGCCGTCGTAACGGGCCGTGAACGTAACGTAGTAACGCTCCTTGTAGTTGTAGTTCAGACGTCCGAACACCGACATCTTGGTCCAGTCCGTGTGGTTGGTGCTGATCGAGGTGTTCTGCTTGTCGGGAACCGCGGCCATGTTGTTCCAGGTGAGTTCGTCGAGCGTGTAGCCGCGCCCGGTGATGCTCAAGTTGTTGTCGTACTTGATCTGCGCGGTGTATCCGCCCAGCACGTCGAAATTGTGGCCGCTCTTGGGGCGCAATTCGTAGTAGACCGTATTTTCGCTTGAGAAACTCGTGTCGTCGTACTCGTCGCGGCTGGCGTAACCGCCTTCGTTCTCCTTCTTGGCCGGCAGGTATCCCGGCTCGTAGTAGCGTCCGTGGCGCTGGTAGGAGTAGTAGGTGAACTGGCTGCGCAGCTTCAGCCCCTTGACGGGGGTCACTTCGACGAATGCGCTGTTGTTGAGCGAAATGCGCCGGGCGTTCTTGAGGCAGTGGTCGAGCATGATGCGCGGGTTGTTGAATTTCTGTCCCGAGTACCACAGGTCGTTCATGTCGGATGTGGGGGAGAGGAACGGGCTGAGGAACACGGCGGCGTTCCACCAGTTGGTTCCGCCGATGGTGGCCAGGTTTTCGTCCTGATCGCGGTAGGTGTAGCTCAGGTTCAGTCCGGCCTTGAGCCATTTGGCGAACTCGTGGTCGACTTTCAGGCGCGCCGAGTAACGTTTCAGCCCGCTGTTGTCAATGATTCCCTGCGTTTCGTTGAATCCGGCCGAGGCGTAGTAGGAGCTTTTCGCGGAGGCTCCCGAAATCGAAAGGTCGTAATTCTGATAGAGCGCCGTGCGCGTGATGGTGTCGATCCAGTTCGTGCCGACGCCTTTGGCCTCGGGGTTGGGGAAGGGGTATTTCGACATCGGCGAGTCGGGTTCGATTTTATCGTTGCCGTCGGCGCTTGAGAAGAAATAGGCGTAGTCGTTGCGGTAGCGGGCGAACTCCGTGGCGTCCATGATGTCGAGCTGACGCGGGAGCTGCGAAAATCCCAGGTCGGTCTTGAAGGTGATGTTGGGGCGTCCGTCCATGCCGCGGCCCTTCTTGGTCGTGATCACGATCACGCCGTTCGAGCCGCGCGCGCCGTAGATGGCCGTCGACGAGGCGTCCTTCAGCACCGAGATCGACTCGATGTCCGCGGAGTTGATGTCGTTCAGGTCGTGAATGCCGTCGATGACGCCGTCGACGATGATCAGCGGTTCGTTCGATGCCGAGATCGAGCGCGTGCCGCGGATACGGATCGAGGTCGTGGCGCCCGGCTCTCCGGTCGTGGCCATGATGTCGGCGCCGGCGATGCGGCCCTGGAGGGCCTGGTCGACCGAAACCACCGGCACGTCCTTGATGTCGCTCATCTTGACGTTGGCCACCGAACCCGTCAGGTCGGTTTTCTTCACCGTGCCGTAGCCGATCACGACCACTTCGTCGATGGTCTGCTTGCTCTGTTCGAGTTGCACGTCGACCTTCGTGCGCGCGCCGACCTTTTCGGTTTTGGCTTCATAGCCGATGTACTGGAAGGTCAGCGAAGCGCCTTCGGGAACCTGGATCGAATAATCGCCCGTGGCGTTGGTGCTGGCGCCGTTCGTCGTGCCCGTCACCAGTACGGTCGCGCCGATCAGCGGCTCGCCGTTCTGGTCCGTAACCTTGCCCGTTACGGTATGTTTGGTTCCGCTTTTCTGCGCGAAGGCAGGCGCTGCCGTCAGCGCTCCCGAAACCAGCAGGATCAGTAATATGATATATTGTTTCATGCGAATTTTTATTTAAGTGCAACTCCTGATGCTTGCTTCCCGGAGGGGTAGTGGCGGAATTCGATCATCACCGGGTAGTGGTCCGAATGCGTGGCGGTAAATTCGTCGTAGATGATGCGCGAGTCGGTTATTTCACGCATCACGGCCTGCGAGGCGTAGATGAAGTCGATCCGCCGTTGATCCGCCGTCGATTCGCCGTTGTAGGGGGTGGGAACGGTGTGGAAGAACTGGCTGTGGCGGTCGCGCAGGGCGTCGCAGTAGCCGCTCTTGAGTACGATCGAATGCGTCTCGAAATAGGTGTTCGCGGGCATCGCGTCGGCATCCTTGGGCGAATAGGAGTTGAAGTCGCCCGCCATCAGCCACAGCGGTTCCACCGGATAGCGGCGGATGGTGCTGTCGAGGATGCAGTTGATCTCCCGGTCGCGGTAGGTGTTGCCCGTCCCGGCTGCGCCCTGCCCGTTGGGATAGGTTCCGAAGGGATAGAGGTGCAGCACCACGACGTTGATGTCCTTGATGCGGGTGTGGATGGCTCCGTGCCAGAGGGGAACGTCTTCGAGCAGGCGGTTGCGCAGTTCGATGGGGTATTTCGACGTCAGCCCCACCGGAAATCCGCTCTCCTTGCAGAGTACGGCGTAGGGGTGCCCGTAGCGGCCGGCAAGGGCCGTGAGCGACTCCTCGGTGAATGCGTTGCACTCGCAGAGGGCCATGAAGTCGGGGTCCTTCTCCTTCACCCAGTCGACGAAGTTGTCGAAGTTCTGGGCTTTGTCGAGCTTCATGCCCTCGAGAATATTGTAACTGATGAAACGCAGGGTTTCGGGCTGGACGCTCGTTCCCGGATCGGTCGTCAGTTCCTCGTCCGGTGCGGCGGGATCGTCGTCGCAGGCGGGCAGCAGGGCCGTGGCCGTGAGCAGCGTCGCCCCGAAAGCCAGCCGGCGCAGCATCTGTATCGTGTCGTATGTTTTCATGTCGTTCGCTGGTTTATTTGTTGTAACGCAGGGCTGCGTAGGAGACGGTGAATGCGTTGGCTACCTGTCCGTTGGATGCGATGGTCGCGGTGTCGTAGGTCGTCGCCGTGCCGATCTTGTTCTGCACGGGGCGCAGGCGGATCCATGCCACGCTCTGTCCCAGAATCTCGGTGGGAACCTGCATCCACACGTTCTTGTCGCCCGAAAGCTGCTCAAGCTGCATGTTGCCCCAGTTGCCGTTGTCGGGAACCGTGAAATCGGTGAGCTTCTTCCAGTTGTCGCCGTCGAGCGAATATTCCGCCGTCCAGTAGCGCAGTCCGCCCTGTGCCGAGTGGTAGCGGCAGGTGAAGACGAAGGAGCATTGCGTGGAGCTGACGCCCTGCGTCGAGAACTCGAAGATCAGGGAGTTTCCCGTGTTCTTCGCCGTGTCCCACAGCTGTTTGTGGCCCCACGAGGCGTTGTTGATGGTCAGCCCGTTTTCGGCGGCCCGGTAGGCGCTGCCGACGGCCAGCCAGGTGTAGGTGCTCATAAACGAGAGTCCCGAACCCGTCGTTGCGGCCACGCAATGCGCCTGACCGCTGTCGGTTGCCGGATGCGGATACTGCGGGAATGCGTAAGCGCGGGGGTCCTTGCTGCCGTTGGGACTCCACTCCACGGCCACGGCCGAGAAGACGTTGTCGGCCGATTCGTCCAGCGCGATGTCCTCGCGCGTCACGTTGCGGATCTGGTAACGGCCGATGTCGCCGCCCCGCTCGAAGAAGGTGTAAGGCTCGTGTACGATGATGCCTGTGATCGTTCCCTCGCCGTCGGGCATCTCCTTGAAACGCCAGTCGCAGCCGTGGTTGGTCATCAGGTAGATCATGTCGCCGTGACGGTCGAGTACGGCTGCGGGGTAGTAGTTGTTGAAACTGTTGGTGTAGTTGATGTGCACGGGGATGAAACGTCCGGTGCGCACGGCCATCTGGCAGCGTTTGAGCGTCACCTGGGTGTAGATGTCGGCGTCGGTCAGCTGGTCGATGAAGCGCCGCTTCGCGGGCAGCTCTTCGGCCGTCCCGGCCTCTTTGGTGACGATGTGGTCCTGCGTCACGCCGCTGAGCGTGTAGCGCTCGGGGTTGCTCCGCTTGGTCAGCGTGAGGCCCTTGCACCAGAGTTTGAGTTTGTCATATCGTTGCAGGTTGTTCTGCTGGGCGTCGGTCGTGACCAGAGCGAGACCCAGCGAGGCGTCGGCGTTCTGCATGTAGGCCGTGCAGTCGTTGATGCCCAGATCGGGTTTCTCCGCGGCCTTGGGCATGGGGCTTCCGGCCATGTTGGGCGAGGCCCAGTCGCTGATGACCGTGCCGCTTACGGCGATGTCCTGATCGAGGGTGATCTCGCCTTCCGCCTCCGCGATCAGCCCGCGCAGCTCCTCGAAGGTCATCTCGCGGGTCTCCGCCGTACCGCCCGGGATACCCTGATAGGCTGTGAAATAGGTTGTGTGATCTTCGCCCCAGTCGTCCTGAAATCGGAGCCGGAACCGCGCCGTGCGAGGCTCGAATTTCTTGTTGTCGGCGATCCGGAACCGGAAATATTTGAAATCCTGGGCGTAGCTGACGCTGTCGGCCCACGGCTCGGCAGCGGAATTCTCGTCGTAAACGACCGTCCAGTAGATTTTTTTGGACAGCGGAATGTTGGTGTCGATCGCAACGGAGTCGATCGTGCTAACGGACGAATATTGTTTTCCGATGTACTTGAACTCCAGGAGCGGCGTCGTGCCGTACTGCATCAGGTAAATCGTGTCGACGACCTGCTGGCGGGCCGATGAGACGAGGATGGTTCCCTTGCGGGGAAGCGAGTTGTTGGTCCGGTAATTGAGGTTGAGCGAGCCGCCCGTTTCGCCGCTGTCGGCGCCGTCGACCGAGACCCAGAGTCTGGTCTCGGGCGTGAGCCGCGCCTGCCACGGTCCGGAGGTCTCTACCTTGATGGTGCGGGAGCCTGCGTCGCTGGAGACGAAGACTTCGCTGCTGACGCCTTTCGAGCCGATAGCCGGCTCCGTTTCATCCTCGCTGCACCCCCCCCCGAGCAATAGGGCCGAGGCGGCGAAGGCGCAGATCAGGCTGAAGCGCTTGGTGTAGAATTTTTTCATCGTATGTCGTAGTTTGGGTTTTTAGTGTCGCGGGGCATTCTGTTCCCAGGGGAGTTTGCCGAACAGCTCTTCGAAATCGTACCATTTCAGGCGCAGCACGTAGAGGTTGTCGATGAAAATGCGTGTGTTGCCGCTCTCCATCTCGTATTTGCCGGCCATCAGTTCCATGCGCGTGTTGCTCGTAAAGGGATTTTTGGGGTGGGAGAAGATGATGAACTCCTGCTGGGAGTTTTTCCACATGGCCGTCGGAAGCTCCGCAGCCGTGGGGTCGAGGTGTCCCACACGGACGGTTTTCTCGGTGGTTCCGTCGGCGAACTGCCCGCCTCCCGTGATCCGCACGGTCAGTTCGTCGTTGTCTTTCGTGCCGTCGGCCGCCGCATAGGCGATGGCGTTGAAACGGACCATGGCGGCCGTGTCGTTCCGGATGCCCGGATCGTACGGGGTCAGCAGGTTGGCTCCGTGTCCGGCGTCGTCGCCGAGTTTGACGTAGCCGTTTTTGCCGTAGCAGTAGGCCGTGCCTCCCTCCTGTGCGGGCGTCGATTCCAGCCCCATTTTCTTCTGGTCGGCGGTCCAGCTGTCGATCGGCGTTTCGCCCCGGGTCTCCAGAGGTTCCGCCGAACCGTACTTCAGCCAGTCGAAGTTGCCCTCGTAATCTTTGGTGTATTTCGGGAATCCCTGCACCACGGCGATGAATTCATTGAGGAATTCGACGTCGGTGTGCAGCGAGATGCACCCTTTCCGTTCTACGTAGGACTCCGTGTGCGGGGTGATCAGCAGGACCAGTTCGTCGATTCCGGGCCTGACGCCGCGTTTGATTTCGTCGATGTTGAGCCACTCCTCGGCCGGCAGTTCTCCGGACTCTTCCTTTTCGCCTTCGAATCCGACCTGATAAGCCACATTGCTTCTGATATAGATGGACCTTTTGAACGGAGTGGCTTCCTGCTCTTTCGACGCTCTGACGGGGATGTGCAGGGTTCCCGTCAGCGCTTTTTCGAACTCGGGCGAGTTCGACCACTCGATGTGTTCCCTGCGGGAGTAGTCCTTGTCGTCGTCGCAGGCTGTGCCCAGAGATACCGTGCCGGTCAGCAGCAGTACCGTGATCAGCGGGGTGACGCTCCTTTTCGGGATTTTCAGAGATAGAGTTGTTCTCATAGCATTTAGGTTAATTGGTCTGAAAAAGTTTGGAAAATTTTAGCTAAATTTCGGGTGAATATTGAAAATATTTTCATTACAAAGATAGCCCTTAATAAATATGCGGAAAGGGCCTTGCCCGAAAATGTAAATGAATGTAAATCTTATCTTGTTTATTGTCAGCATGTTCGATTTTTACACCCCCGTGCGTTATGTAAATGCTGAAACTTTGATATTTTACTTTTTAATACATTTGTAATACACAGGCCCTTTCTTCTGATTTGCTTTTGTGCTATTAAAACGCTATGTTTGCATTAAACCAAAACCTGAAATGAAAATCCTCCTTCTTGCCGCAGCGTTGTTCTCCGCGCTGTCCGCGGCTCCGGCTTCCCCGGGTGAAAAGACCGACCTGCAGGAGCTGTTCCGCAGTCTCGACCGGGTGATCGCCCGCAGCGGCGAGTACACGGCGCGGCGCGAATCCCGCATTGATTCGCTCAAGCGCGCCCTGACCTGCGACGGGCTTTCGCTGCGCGAGCGCTTCGACCTGACCGAGCGGCTCGCCGAAAATTACAACTCCTACCAGAGCGACTTCGCGCTTCTCTACCTCCGGCGAAGTCTTGCGCTGGCCGAAGAGACCGGCGACAACGACCTGATCATGCGTGCCCGCTCCGGGATTGCGCTCTGTTACAGCCTGGGCGGACGTTTCTACGAGGCCGAGGAGATCTTGAGCGGCATCCGCGATACGGTGCACGTCAGCCGCCGGGCGCTGCAATCCTATTATGTCGCCCGGCATCGCATGAACCGCGAACTCTACGCCCTGACCGAGCCGGGCGAACGCCGCGACCTTTTCTGCCGGCGCGAGCACTATTATGCGGTCAGCGCGGCGGAAATCAGCGAGGACACCTTCACGAGCCTGTACTACGGGTATATGGATGCCATCGTCCGCAAGGACTGGTCCGAGGCTTCGACCCTCTGCGACAGCCTGCTGGTCTCGGTCCCTTCCGATTCCCACTCCTACGCCAAGGCTGCCAACCACAAGGCGCAGCTCGAGGGGAAGGCGGGGCGTCCCGACGAGGAGCTCGCCTGGTTCATACGTTCGGCCATGGCCGACATCCAGTCCGCCGTGCGTGACCACGGGGCGCTGTGCGCTGTCTCCGAGGAGCTTTTCAACCGGGGCGACGTCGATCGGGCGATGGATTATATTCGCGTGGCGATCCGCGACACGCGTTTCTTCAACTCCCCGAGCCGCTCGTGGCGCGACATGGCCATCCTGCCGCAGATCGAGGCGGCTTACAGCGAGCGCAACGCCCGCCTGCACACGATGTACATCGTGCTGATTGTCGTCATCCTGCTCTTTTTCGTCTCGGCCGTCGCCGCGGGGCTTTACGTGCTGTCCCGCAACCGGAAGCTCTGCGCCGTGCAGCAAACCCTCCGCGAGTCGAACGACAAACTCAACGGCCTGGCCCGGATCCTGCGCGAGACGAACGACCGCCTGAGCGCGCAGAACCTCCGGATCGCCGATGCCAACCGGATCAAGGAGGTCTATATCGGGGGCTTTCTCCAGACGATTTCGGAATATATCAACAAACTCTCGGGTACGTATCAGTATGTCAACAAGATGCTGCGCGACGACCGGATCGCCGAACTTCGCCGCGAATGCGCCCGCAGCAACATCCGCAACGACGAGCTGAAGGAGTTCTATGCGCTTTTCGACAAGACCTTCCTCGGGCTTTTTCCCTCGTTCATCGACGAGATGAACGGCCTGCTTGCCGACGAGGCCCGCACCGAGGGGCGTCACGACGGCGAGCTGACCACCGTGCTGCGCATCTACGCGCTGATCCGCCTGGGCATCACCGACACGGCGACCATCGCCGCGCTGCTGCATTGTTCGATCCGCACCGTCTACAACTACCGCTCGTTCACCCAGCGGCACTCGCGGCCCGACGTCGGCGACCTGGAACAGCGTGTGCAGCTGATCGGGTTGAACGGGATCGCCGCCCGGTCCTGACGGAGCCGCGTGTGCCGAAAAGCGTAAAATAACGCTGTTCCGGCAATTTTAACCTCCCGGCCGTAACAACGGCCGGGAGGTTTACAGAAAGCTACTCCCCCTTCTTATGGGTGTACTCCTGCAGGACATAGGTCGTGAAGATCGGAAAGAACATCATGCCCAACGACGGAAGCAGCACGCAGAAGACCTTGCCGACGGCCGTGACGGGGAAAATCTCCGCACCGACGGTCGTGACGTTCATCCACGCCCACCAGAGCGCATTGCCGAAGCCGTGGAGCTTGGGATTGACGAGCACCTCGTAGTCGTAGAACACCAGCCCGGAGATATAGGTAAAGATGACGACGGTGAAGATATAGGCGAAAAAGAGCCTCCGCATCCTGTTTTCGGAGACCAGCCACCGCACGATGATCACCATGGCCAGGAAGGCCCGGAGCAGCGGGATAAGCCCGACGAGCACGCCCCAGTCGTGGGTCATGCCGACGCCGCTCCACGCCAGGATGTTCAGGTAGGGTACGGAAAGCAGCAGGAACGGCAGGTTGCGCCAGAAAAAACGGCCCGGACGTTCGGCAGCGGCCCAGCGGACGAAGAAATCGCACAGGAAAACGAGGCAGACGACGAACTGGATCGCAAGATAGGTGCGGGACACGTGGACATGGTCGCCGGCAATGATCTCCCACGAGAGGGCCACGAGGAGCACCAGTCCGGCAATGAGTTTGACAACACCGAGCGCATCACGGATTCCGGCACGCGCCGATTGGGTAAGAGACATAGATTGCGGGTTTTCCGTAGCGCGCTCAAAATCAATGCCACAACCCGGAATCATAAATTTTACGGCGTTTTTTTGCCGAAAGATTTTGCACGATTGAAAATTTCTATTACCTTTGCACTCGCTTTCAGCAATGGCGGGTTAGCTCAGCTGGTTAGAGCGCATGATTCATAATCATGAGGTCCCGAGTTCAAGTCTCGGACCCGCTACGGAAGGAAACGGAGGTCTAAACGATCTCCGTTTTTTCGTTATCCGGAAAAACCGGGCGAATTACCGAAAAAAAAGCCTATTCACAGAAACAGCGGCTATCATGGAAAAGAAAACGATACTGGCGGCCTGCGCGGCCGCAACGCTGGCATTCACCGGATGCTCCGGAGGGTTCAGCGCCGCAGAGGAGGAGACCATTCACGCCGGGAAGGGAGAAATCATGCGCATACTGACCGTCGGAAACCCGGCCGACTCGCTCGTCCTGCGTCAAAAGGCCGCTCCGGTGACCGGGCGGATGCTGCGGACGGACGACTACGCCGTCCTGCGCCGCAGGATGCTCGCGACGGTGCAGGACCCGCAGAACACGGGCGTAGGCATCGCCGCCCCGCAGGTGGGGATTCTCCGGCGGATGATCGCCGTGCAGCGTTTCGACAAACCCGGAGAGCCGTTCGAATTCTACCTGAACCCGGAGATCGTCGAATCGTCGGCCGAAACCGCCCCGGGACGGGAAGGATGTCTCTCGATTCCGGGATTAGCGGGCACGGTGGTGCGGGCGCAGCGGATCGTATTGCGCTACCGCGACGAGCGGTTCGCCGAAAAAACGGAGACGATCGACGGATTCACGGCCGTAATCTTCCAGCACGAAACAGACCATCTCGACGGAATTCTCTACACCGACCGGACGGACGAAGCCCCCACGCCGGAAGAGTAGTCTCGCCGCGCCGGTCAGACCAGTTCGCGGAGGTGTTTCAGATTGCTCGTGGCCGTGGCCACGGGCGCGACGGTCATGTCGTCGCACAAGACGCCGCAGATTTTCAGCCGGCGGTCGGAGGAACGTCCGGTCGGAACGTTCGCGCAGCATCGGAAGCAAGGTCCGCAAGGCGTCCTCCACATCCCCGGCAAGCCCCGGTCCACCCCGGGCGCGGCGGCCGATGCGCTCGGGACAGCGTACTGCAATGCGGCAGGCAGCATCGTCGCGGAAGCGTCCGGGATCACGACCGAAGCCTCCGAAAAAAAGTTCCGCCCGCAACGCACCGGGCGCTGCGGACGGAATGGCGTCCGGAAAAAATGGATCGTGTTATTCGATCTCCATCAGAACGGCGTCGGTAGCCACGGTCTGCCCCTGACGGACCAGAATCTGCTTGACCGTACCGGCGAAATCGCTCGTGATGGCGTTCTCCATCTTCATCGCTTCGAGAACGGCGACCTCCTGTCCGGCCTTCACCGCGTCGCCGACCTTCACTTTGAGTTCGATGATGCGGCCCGGCAGCGGAGCCGTCACAACGTTGCCCGTGATCACGGCCTGCGCCTCTCCGGCGGGCGTCTCCCCGGCCTTGGCGGCAGGTTCGGCCGGCTTCGAAGCCTCGTAGGCCTTCACCTTCATATTGGTCAGGAACGTCTTGGCGACCAGCGGGAACAACTCCAGCAACAGCACCTCCTTTTCATCGGCGGCGAGCTTCACGCCTCCGGCTTCGGGAAGCTCGGGATTGGGCTGCATCTGGTATTTCGAGGTGTCGTAGGGAGTCTCCTCGCGCACGCCGCAGATCTTGAACCGGAACTCGGGGTCGATCTTCACCGGCGTCTTGCCGTACTCGCCCTTCACGAGGCCCACGAACTGCGACGACTTGTTGGTGTACATCGGACGTCCGGCCTTCTCGTCGAGGGCGCAGTTGACGGCCTGCGCACCCACGATCTGCGAGGTGGGGGTCACCAGCGGCGGCAGACCCGCGGCCAGGCGCACCGAAGGGATCAGCTCCATGGCGCGGGGCAGGATCTCCTCGGCCTTGAGCTGCTTGAGCTGGGCCACCATGTTCGAATACATGCCGCCGGGAATCTCGGCCTTCTGCACCAGTTCGTTCGGAGCCGGGAAGCCGAAATAGGCCTCGATCTTGCGGCAGGCGTCGATCGTGGCGTTCTCGTCGTCGTGCTGCGCCGCGGCGATCGCCCGGTCGAACAGGGCGTCGATCTCGGCGGGAAGCGTGTCGGTCACCGGGTTGAACGCCTTCGGCTCGGGTTTCTCGACGCCGAAGACCGACTGGTTCAGCTCCTTGCGGATGTCCCGCAGCTGGGTGTTGATCTTGGCCACGGCCTCCATGTTCACGCCCGTTTCGATGCCCAGCTTCTTGCAGAAAACATGGATCAGCTCGATGGCCGGGGCGCCCGTGCCTTCGGCGAAGTACCAGCAGTTGGTGTCCACGACGTCGACCCCGGCGATGATGGCCGAAAGCACCGAAGCCAGTCCGTAGCCCGGCGTGCAGTGGGTATGGAAATCGACGGGAATCGAAAGGTTCTTCTTCAGCAGGCGCACCAGCGTGGCGACGCGGCGCGGCGGAATCAGCCCCGACATGTCCTTGATGGTGATCATGTCGGCGCCCAGTGCGGCCATCTGGCGGGCCTTGTCGAGGAAATAGGCGTCGGTGAAGACCGGCTTGGGGGCCGATTTGCCCGTCAGCCTGGCCCAGAAACCCGGTTCGGGGTATTTCGGGTCCACGGTGTAGCAAACCGCACAGTCGGCGATGCCGCCGTACTGCTTGACGTATTTGACGGTCGATTTCACGTTGTCGACGTCGTTCAGGGCGTCGAAGATCCGCATGATGCCCAAACCGCTCCGGATCGAGTTGCGGCAGAAGCCGTCGATGATTTCGTCCGTATAGGGCGAGTAGCCGAACAGGTTGCGGCCGCGCGAAAGGGCCGTGAGTTTCGAGACATCGCCCACTGCCTTGTGGATGGTTTCGAGGCGCGTCCACGGATTCTCGTTGAGATAACGCATCACCGAGTCGGGAACGGCGCCGCCCCACACCTCCATCGCATAGAAATTGGCATCTTTGTAGAACGGCAGGCAGCGGTCGATCTGCTCCTGGTTCATACGCGTCGCGAAGGACGACTGCTGGCCGTCACGCAACGTAAGGTCTCTGATTTTGAGATTTCTCGCCATTTTGTAATATCATTTAAGGGTTCTTTGGCACGAATCCATTGTTATTCGAATAACAAAGGTAATAAACCCTCACGAATATGCAACTTTTTTCCGGGGAATTTTCAGGAAAAACGCCCCGGCCGCTTTCTTTCCGTAAAAAAGACGGGAAACAGAACGATCATCCGCCCGATCTGCCGCCGGGCTGGAACAGTTCCCGGTCGGGAAGCCCGTCGAGGTATCTGCGTTTGAAGACATTGACGCAGAAGACAAACATCGCCAGCATCAGCGGCCCGAAGATGACGCCCATAAAGCCGAAGAGCGACAGACCGATGAAGACCCCGAAAATGGTGATGAGCGGGTGCACGTCGGCCATCTTCTTCTGCATGACCATCCGCACGAGGTTGTCCACCTGCGTGACGACCAGCGTGCCGTACATCACCAGCCCGACGCCCTGCCCCCAGTTGCCGTCGAGGCTCATGTAGGCCGCCAGCGGAAGCCACACGAGGGCCGTGCCGACGATGGGCAGAATCGTGGCGAAGCAGGTCAGCACGCCCCAGAAAAGCGGCTCGGGAACGCCGAAGGCCAGGTAACCGACATAGGCCACCACGCCCTGCGAGACGGCCAGCAGCGGAATGACGATGGCGTTCGAGCGCACGATCATGTGGATTTCGCGCATCACGCTGCGCGCCGCGCAGCGGTCGAACGGCAGGATTTCGCGGCAGTAGGTCTCCATGCGCAGGCCCCCGATCAGCATGAAATAGAGCACGAAGAGCAGCACGACGAGGTTGACGGCGAAATTCACGATGCCGCCCACGAGCCACTGCCCCGCCCTGGGAAGGTAGCCCAGCACCGATTGCAGGTTGCTCTCGGACCAGAGGTCGTAGCCGGTTTTCTGCTGGATGAGTCCGGCGACGTGCCGGACGGGCGTGATGACCGACTGCGGATCGAGGGCCACGCCCTGGATTTTGTCGACGACCATCCAGACGATCAGGCTGATCGGAACGAGGAAGAAGAAGATCGCCTCGCCGAGCAGCAACGACGCCGCAAGGCTCCGCCGCCACCGCCGCCGTTCGCTCAAGAACCACATCTGACGCCGCAGCAGCACGTAGATCGTCACGGCCCCCAGCAAGCCGCCCAGAAACGGCGTCAGCTCGACGAAGATCGTAAGGCCCAGCCCCGCGATAAGCACGAAAAGCGAATAACGCCAGTATTTTTCACGCACCGAAAGCATACCCCGGCCCCGCGCAAGGAACGTGCCGCAGGCTTCCGGACCGGGAGGCCGGAATGTTGAAATATCGTCGACTGAAAATTTGCGCTATTCTATTGCGGCTCACAAATATTTGATATATATTTGCGCCATGGAAGGAATGGCTGAAATCATCTGCACAGACACCCCGGAAATGAGTACCCGCCATTGGCGAAAAGCTCTTTCAGGACACACATACGACTGACGAGGGATGTTCCTGCAACAGGAATGTCTCTCGCCGTTTTCTCAAAACGGCCGAATCCGGAAACCGAAACGCCGCGAAAAAGGAAACAAACGATCCATCTACAACGAAACCCCAAAAAATCCCTTATTCACAAAAACCAACGTTTATGAAGAAATTTTTCCTTCTCATGCTCTCGGTCTTCGCATTTTGCGCAGCCGATGCGCAGGTGACGACTTCGGGAATGAACGGCACGGTGACCGACGCCGACGGACAGCCGCTCGCCGGCGCCACGGTCATCGCCGTGCACACCCCTTCGGGCACGCAGTACGGCGCTGTGAGCGACAAGAACGGCGACTACAACCTGCAAGGACTGCGCACGGGAGGTCCCTACACGGTGACCTTCTCGTTCGTGGGCTGCCAGAGCGTCGAATTCCCGGGACTGATGCTGTCGCTGGGCCAGACCCTCAAGCGCGACGCTTTCCTCAAGGACAGCCAGCAGCTCGAAGCCGTGGTCATCACGGCCGATGGCAAGAACAGTTCGATGAACGTCAACCGCGCAGGGGCGGTCACCAGCATCTCCAACGAGCAGATCGAACTGATGCCTACGGTCAACCGCAGCATGAACGACATCATGCGCCTCACGCCGCAGGCCTCGTCGACCACCTCGGGACTGGCCATCGGCGGCGGCAACTACCGCCAGTCGTACGTGACGGTCGACGGCGCGGCGTTCAACAACATGTTCGGCATCGGCGGCAACCTGCCCGCAGGCGGTTCGCCCATTTCGCTCGACGCGCTGGAGCAGGTGTCGGTGTCGATAACCCCCTTCGACGTGCGCCAGAGCGGATTCACGGGCGGAGCGATCAACGCCGTCACCAAGTCGGGAACCAACGACCTGAAGGTCTCGGCCTACCTCTACTCCAAGAGCGACCAGCTCCAGGGCGACAAGTACGACGGCGGCAAACTGTCGCTGAGCGAGATGCGGAACAACACGCTCGGATTCAGCGTCGGCGCCCCGATCGTCAGGAACAAGCTCTTCGTGTTCGCCAACTTCGAGCGCGAGTGGAACACCACGCCGGGCAACTCCCGGCTGGCCCGCACGAGCGAAAGCCAGGATTTCGGCAAAGCCCTGCAATACAACCGCCCGACGACCGCGAAACTCGACGAGATGAGCCGGTTTCTGATCGACAACTACGGCTACAACCCCGGCGCCTACCAGAACTATTCGGTGAAGACGCCCGGCTACAAGCTCATGGCACGCGTGGACTGGAACATCAACCGCAACCACGCGCTGAACGTGCGGTTCAGCCGGACGCAGAACAAGTATTCGTCGGCCCCGTCGTCGTCCATTTCGCCGCTCAACGCCGGCAAAGTGTACGACAAGGACGTTTACGGCCGCACCTCGGTCTACGCCATGTATTTCGGGAATTCGCGCTACTATCAGGAGCAGAACTTCACGTCGGTGGCCGCCGAACTCAACTCCCGCTTCATGGACAGCCGCCTGACGAACACGCTGCGCTACACCTATTCGCACCAGTACGAGCCGCGCAGCTACGACGGCGGCATCTTCCCGACGGTGGACATTCTGGAGCCTGCCGAGAACGGCGCGAGCGCCCTGTACGCCTCGTTCGGACTCGATCCCTTCACCGAAGGCAACCTGCGCGAAGTGTCGACGCACATCGTAACCGACGAGATCGGCTACACGCTGGGCAAGCACCGGCTGGTGGCCGGTTTGCAGTTCGAGCACAACCTGACCACGAACGGCTACTTGCAGGGCGGCGCGGGATACTACGTCTACGAAAGCTGGGACGACTTCAAGAACGACAAGGCCCCGCTGGCGTTCCGCATCGCACACGGCAACAACGACGCATTGTCGCAGGCGTTCCCCCAGTTCTCCCACATGCAGTACTCGGTCTACCTGCAGGACGAGATCAACGTAAGCGAGCGTTTCAAGGCGACGGTCGGAGTGCGTTTCGAGGTTCCGGTCTATCCGTCGATCTCGGGCAACGAAAATAAGGACTTTACGGAGATCTTCGCCGACCACGGCGGCTACAAGACCTCGGATATGCCCAAGGCGCGTCTGTCGGTGGCCCCCCGCGTGGGCTTCAACTGGGACATGACCGGCGAGCGCAAGTATATCCTCCGCGGAGGTACGGGCGTGTTCAACGGCCGCCTGCCGTTCGTATGGCTCGTATCGGTGGCCGGAAACAGCAACACCATCCAGAACGGACTGACGCTTTACAGAAACGAAAAGGGCGACAACATGCCCAAATTCCACACCAATGTCAAAGACATGCTGGAAGACGTGTACAAGGGAACCTACAAGGGACATGACCTGGCGGCCAACACGCAGCCGACCATTCTGGACAAGAACCTCAAAATGCCTTCGACGTGGAAAAGCTCGCTGGCGCTGGACCTGAAACTTCCGGGCGACGTCAACCTCAATATCGAGGGGATCTACAACAAGGACTTCAACTCGGTGACCGTCACCAAACTCGGCATGGTCGAGAAAGAGGGCGGCATCCGGCTCCCGGGCGAACCCGAGGCGCGCACCTATTGGGAAAGCGGCAATATCAGGAATAAGGACGGCGAGACCGTCAATCCCTACCTGATCAACAACACCGACGACGTGGACGGCTACTACGCTTCGGTCTCGGCGCAGGTGTCGAAAACCTGGGGCTTCGGTCTCTCGCTGACGGCGGCCTACACCTATTCGAGCGCCAAGAACGTGATCGACGGCATCGGCGATCAGGTGACCTCGGCATTCAGCACCAACACGTTCAACAAGAACGGTTCGAACGTGCCCGAACTGGGTTACGCATCCTACGTGTCGCCCCACCGCATCCTGCTCAACGTCGGCTACCGCCTCGCGCACAAGAGCGGCGCGTCGAACTTCGGGCTTTACTACGAGGCGTTCCGCCAGGGATATATCGGTTCGTACTCCTATTCGCGCTACTCCTACACGATGTACGTGCAGAGCGGCAAGTACCAGAACCCCGTGACGAACGACCGCGGCGCGGTGAACCTGATCTACATTCCGACCCGCGAGGAACTCGACGGCATGCCGTTCACGTCGGACGAGAACAGGGAGGAGTACTGGAAATTCATCCGGAACGACGACTATCTCTCGAAGCACACCGGCGAATACTCGAAGCGCGGCGGCGCCGTGATGCCCTGGCAGCACATGCTGAACTTCCGCTTCTCGCAGGACTTCTACGTCAACGTCAAAGGCCGGCGCAACACGATTTCGCTGGGGCTCGATGTCAACAACATCGCCAACATGCTCAACCGCGACTGGGGCAACGTCAAACGGATCAGCACGACCAACATCCTGAAATACGAGAACGGCGCCTACACGTTCAACAAACCCACATGGTCGAAGTACGCCGGCACGATTTCGACCTGGTCGGCGATGTTCAGCATCCGCTACACCTTCAACTAATCTCCCGGAAGAGGCTCAAAAAGGAAGAGACCGGTTTGCGCCGGTCTCTTCCTTTTGTTTATATGCAGTCTGATTGCAACAACCGCCGGCGCAGGGCGTCGCACGCCGCGTCGGGATCGCGGTGATCGAAGACGAAGCCGTGAATGCCCAGAGCGGCGGCCGCCTCGATGTTCATCTCCCGGTCGTCGATGAAAAGCGTCTCGGAAGGGGTTAGGTCATAGCGTTCGAGCAGAATCTCGTAGATGCGCGGCTCGGGTTTCACGGTGTGCTCCTCGCAGGAGACCACCTCGCCGTCGAAAAGCCCGTAGACGGGGAAGCGGCGCAGGAAGTCGATGAACTCGCGCGACATGTTCGAAAGCACGTAGAGCCGGTAGCCCGCCGCTTTTAGGTCGCCGACGAGCCGTTCGGTCGGCTTCACGGGTTCCTGCAGGTCGACGGCCAGCCGAAGGACGGCGGCACAGGTCTCCACGGGACGGCCGGTCATCCCGCTGATGGTGGCGGTCACCTCTTCGAGCGTCGACGTGCCGCGGTCGTACTCCTCCCAGAAGAGCGGCATGCGCGGGGCGCGGAGAAAACTGAAAAATTCGAGCAGTTCGGGGGTGCACTTGCTTTTATCACGGGCGAAAAGAACTCCGCCAAGGTCAAAAACGATGTTTTTCATAGGGACAAAGATACTAAAAAGTCGAATGGGGCGCAACACAAAATCGCGCGCAACTCCGTAAAACCTTCCGACTGGTAAAAGGATCGTTACGCCCCCAAAGATACGAAAAATTTTGTTGGTGCGGGATTTGCAGGGTGTTCGGAAAACAATCAAGCCTATGAATCACGGTATAAGCATCCTTTTCCGCACCATTCCGCTCGCAATGGCCGCCTTCTGCTTCGCTTACGGAGCCTATATTTTCGCGGCCGGAACCGACGCGGCTCGTCTGACGGCAGGTCCCGTCGTCTTCTACCTCGGGTCCATCTGCATCGCGCTCTACTGCACCGCCGCAACGATCATCCGCCAGATCATCGGGACCTACACGGCGGCGGCGAAGTACCTCTTCCCGGCGATCGGCTACACGTTCGCCGTGCTGACGCTCATCAGCGGCGCATTCATCATCGCCTCGCACTGGCCCGGGGCGCTGGTCACCGGACACGTCGTCTGCGGACTGGGACTGATCACGGCCTGCGTGGCCACGGCGGCGACCTCGTCGACACGCTTCAGCCTGATACCCAAAAACTCCGCCGACGACTCCTTCTCGGTCAACCCGGCCGGATTCACCCGCGCCGAGTCGTCGCTGCTGATCTTCATCGTCTCGGCAATCGCCGCCATCGCCTGGGTCTGGTGCATCCTGCTCTATGTGCGCGGAACGCTTCCGGCACACATCGTCGCCGGGAGCGTGATGTTCGGAATCGCCTGCGTCTGCACGTCGCTCATCGCGCTGGTCGCCAGCATAGCCCGCCAGGCCCGCGGCAGCTACACGATGGCCGAGAAAGGCAAATGGACGGGACTCGTGCTGACGATGGGTTCGCTGGCATTCGTGCTGGGGCTGATCCTGATTTTCGCCTATTGGGACCATCCGATCAACTTCGTGGGATTCGTGCTGATCGGTCTGGCGCTGATCTGCTGGAGCATTTCGAGCAAGGTGATTCTGCTGGCGAAAATCTGGCACGCCGACTTCCCGCTGGCCAACCGCATTCCGATCATCCCCGTGCTGACGGCGCTGGCATGCCTGTTCCTCGCGGCGTTCCTCTACGAGGAGGCCGCATTCCAGGCCAAATTCTTCGTCCCGGCGCGTGTGCTGTCGGGATTCGGCGCCATCTGTTTCACGCTCTACTCCATCGTCTCGATCCTCGAAAGCGGAACGTCGAAAAAATAAAAAGACAAAAGACTTTATTCGATTTTGGAGACGCAGATTTGTGCTTAAACGAAGCGGGGCACGGATGGGTAGTATCGGAATACGTCCCATTCGTGCCCTGCGAGCGCAAGTGCGAAGATGCCCTATAAAATCAGAATAAATGGAAGGCGACCGTAAGCCCCGCCATCACGATCGCGACCATCGACATCAGTTTGATGAGAATGTTGAGCGACGGACCCGACGTATCCTTGAAGGGATCGCCGACCGTATCGCCCACGACCGTGGCCCGGTGGCAGTCGGAACCCTTGCCGCCGAAGTGCCCCTCCTCGACCATCTTCTTGGCGTTGTCCCAGGCGCCCCCGGCATTGGCCATGAAGACCGCCAGCACGAAGCCGGAACTCAATCCGCCGACCAGAAGGCCCATTACGCCCGCCACCCCGAAGACCAGTCCGACAACGACCGGAGCGGCGATGGCCAGCAGGCTCGGAAACAGCATCTCACGCTGCGCACCGCGGGTCGAAATGGCGACGCAGCGCGCGTAGTCGGGCGTTCCCTCGCCCGTGAGGATGCCCTTGATCTCGCGGAACTGGCGGCGCACCTCCTCGACCATGCTCTGCGCGGCGCGGCCCACGGCGTTCATCGTCAGCCCGCAGAAGAGGAACGACATCATCGCGCCGATGAAGACGCCGATCAGCACCGTGGGGTTCATCAGCGACACGCGGTAATATTCCATGAAATCGAGAATCGAGGCGTCCTGCACGAAGCGCATCGTCCCGTCGGACATTTCGAGCATCGTCACCCCGTTGTGGATCAGACCGATGCGGATCTCCTCGATATAGGAGGCCAGCAGCGCGAGGGCCGTCAGGGCCGCCGATCCGATGGCGAAGCCCTTGCCCGTGGCGGCCGTGGTGTTGCCCAGCGCGTCGAGCGCGTCGGTGCGTTTGCGGACCTCGGGGCCGAGGCCGCTCATCTCGGCATTGCCGCCCGCATTGTCGGCGATAGGGCCGTAGGCGTCCGTGGCCAGCGTGATGCCCAGCGTCGAGAGCATGCCCACGGCCGCGATGCCGATGCCGTAGAGACCCATCGACATGTTCTGCGGAGCCATCATGTTCTCGATGTCGAAGCCGATGGCGCAGAGGTAGGCAAGGATGATCGCCACGCCGATCGTCACGACGGGGATGGCCGTGGAGATCATTCCCGAGCCGATGCCGGCGATGATGACCGTCGCAGGGCCTGTCTGGGCGCTCCCGGCGATCTTCTGCGTCGGTTTATAAGAATGGGAGGTGAAGTATTCCGTGGCCTGCCCGATGACAATGCCCGCCACGAGGCCCGTGATGACCGAGAACGAGAGTCCGACCCAGTTCTCGACGCCCAGCAGGCAGAGGATGCCGAACGTGGCGGCGGCGATCAGCAGCGAGCTGAAATTGACGCCCACGCCCAGCGAACGGAGCAGTTCGCGCATCGTGGCCCCCTCCTTCGTGCGCACGAGGAAGATGCCGAGGATCGAGAGCAGGATGCCCACCGCGGCGATCAGCATCGGGGCCATCACGGCCTTGATCTGCAACGCCTCGGAACCGGCCGAGGAGAAGGCCGCGGCGCCCAGCGCCGCCGTGGCGAGGATCGAACCGCAGTAGCTCTCGTAAAGGTCGGCGCCCATGCCGGCCACGTCGCCCACGTTGTCGCCCACGTTGTCGGCGATGGTCGCGGGATTGCGCGGATCGTCCTCGGGGATGCCCGCCTCGACCTTGCCCACCAGGTCGGCGCCCACGTCGGCCGCCTTGGTGTAGATGCCGCCGCCGACACGCGCGAACAGAGCCTGCGTCGAGGCGCCCATGCCGAAGGTCAGCATCGTCGTGGTGATGACCACGAGCTTCTGCGGCCCGGCGACCTCGACGAAATGGTTCAGAATGACGTACCAGAACGAAATGTCGAGCAGGCCGAGGCCCACGACCACCAGTCCCATCACCGCACCGCTGCGGAATGCGACCTTCAGGCCGCGGTCCAGCGACTGCCGCGCGGCATTGGCCGTACGGGCCGAAGCGTAGGTCGCGGTCTTCATGCCGAAGTAGCCCGCAAGCCCCGAGAAAAAGCCGCCGGTGATGAAGGCGAAAGGAACCCAGCCGTTCTGCACCCCGGCGCCGTAGGCCAGCCAGGCGAAAAACAACGCCAGCGCCGCGAAGACGATGCCGACGACCTTGTACTGCTGGCGCAGGTAGGCCATGGCGCCCTTGCGCACGTGCGCGGCGATCTCGCGCATGCGCGGCGTACCCTCGTCCTCGCGCTTCATCAGGCGGTAAAACGCCCAGGCGAAGGACAGGGCGACGACGGACGCGGCAGGCACGATCCAGAAAATCGAAGGAATGTTCATATCATAAATTATAGTTAGTTGGTTGTATGCCTCTGCAAACTAATCAAGTAAGGTGAAAACAAATATAAGAAAATATCCCGGCCATGAAGGCCGGGCTGTTTCGTTCCGGGATTTTCTCGCTTATTTCTTCTGCTCTTTCAGCAGGTCGCGGATTTCGGTGAGCAGCAGCTCCTCTTTCGTCGGTGCGGGCGGTTCGGGAGCGGGAGCCGGAGCCTCTTCCTTTTTCTTCATCAGCCGGTTCATCAGCTTGACCATCAGGAACACGCAGAGCGCCAGGATCGTGAAATCCACGCACTGCTGGATGAATGCGCCGTAGTTCCAGTAGATCGGTTCTGCCGCTGCGGCAGCCTGCGCGGGATCGCCTCCTCCGGTCACCATGTCGCCCACGGAGTGCATGGCGTTCGACGTCACGTCGCGGACTTTCGAGATGTCGAGCCGCAGCTGCGAGAAGTCGGTGTTTCCGATCAGCGCGCCGATGGGCGGCATCAGGATGTCGTTCACGAGCGACGATACGATTTTGCCGAACGCGCCGCCGATGATCACGCCGACGGCCATGTCCATTACGTTGCCTTTGAGGGCGAACTCCTTGAATTCTTTGAGAAATGCCATATCGTTTAAGGGTTTGATGTATAATTAGTAGCAAAAATAACTGTTTTTTCCGGAAATCCAATACGACATACGATCTTCCGCATCCTGTTTTCGGGTTTATAAAATCCGCGCCTACCCGTCTTCGTGTCCGTCTTTTTTTATACCTTTGTAATTCGAACCCAAATACAAGTTATGACTCCTGCCGCCGTTACCGCCACCGTCCTGGGCTACATAGCCGTCCTTTTCGCCGTCGCATGGGCCTCGGGCCGCCGTGCCGACAACGCCGGCTTCTTCACCGGCAACCGCCGCACCCCGTGGTACATGGCGGCTTTCGCCATGATCGGCGCCGCGATGTCGGGCGTGACCTTCATTTCGGTCCCCGGCTCGGTCGCCGCCGACTCGTTTTCCTACATGCAGATGGTCGCGGGCTTCACGGTGGGGCAGTTGATTGTGGCTTTCGTCCTGATTCCCACGTTCTACCGCCTGCGGGTCGTCTCGCTCTACGAGTACCTCGATAACCGTTTCGGCGTAAAGTCACACCGCACCGGGGCGTGGTTTTTCTTCATTTCGAAGATGCTGGGCGCCGCGCTGCGCGTCTATGTGGTCTGTGCCGTGATGCAGCTGCTGGTCTTTTCGCACTACGGCTTCCCGTTCTGGGGCAACGCCCTCGTCACGATGTTTTTCGTCTGGCTCTACACCCGGCAGGGCGGCGTCAAGTCGCTGATCTGGACCGATACGCTCAAGACTTTCTGCCTCGTGGCGAGCCTTGTGCTGTCGATCGTCTTCATCATGCGGGGGCTGGGTCTCTCGTTCGCCGATACGGCCCGCGAGGTTTCCGCTTCGCCCATGTCGCGCATTTTCTTCTTCGACGATCCCGCTTCGGACCGCTATTTCTGGAAAATGTTCGCCGCGGGTATCGTCCTGCTGGTGGCCATGACCGGACTCGATCAGGACATGATGCAGCGCAACTTGAGCTGCGCCACGCCGCGCGACTCGCAGAAGAACATCGTGCTGACGGCTGTGAGCCAGATTTTCGTGATCTTTCTGTTCCTCGTGCTGGGCGTGCTGCTCTATTTGTACATGGAGCGCAGCGGCATGGCCGCACCCGCCAAGAGCGATCAGGTCTTTTCGCTGGTCGCTGTCGAAGGCGGATTGCCGCTTGTTGTTGGCATTCTGTTTGTTGTAGGACTTATTTCAAGTACTTATTCAGCTGCCGGGTCGGCCCTCACGGCCCTCACGACCTCTTTCACGGTGGATATACTCGAAGGCACGAAACGCTATGGCGACGCACGCCTCACGCGCATCCGCCGCGGGGTCCACGTGGCGATGGCGCTCGGGATGGCCGGCGTGATCCTGGCCTTCGAGTACTGGGCCGACGACAGCGTCATCAATCTGGTCTACAAGGTCGCCAGCTATACCTACGGTCCGATTCTGGGCATGTTCGCCTTCGGGATGTTCACGCGCCTGAAGGTCCGCGACCGCTGGATGCCGCTGGTGGCCCTCGCGGCCCCGGCATTGAGCGCGCTGGTGCAGTGGTGGGCGCTGAAGACCTGGGATTATCAGATTGGCTTCGAACTGTTGATTTACAATGCCGCCTTTACGATGATCGGCATGCTGCTGCTTGTGAAACGCCATGAAAAATAAGATTTTATACATTCTTATCTCACTCTTTGCTTTAGGTAATGTCTCCGCCGCGGAAATCGGTTCCGCGACGCGGCAGGAGATCGGCCGGACCCTTTCGCGCATCGTTTCGCGCGAGGTGACGAGCGGTTACCAGAAACCGGAGCCGATCACCGTGCGCGTTCAGGCCGTCAAGGCCTCGCGCAGCCGGGTGCGGATCTACGCCACGGCGGCGTTGGCCAACTATCCCTTCCGCGAGGAGAACCTGCGGGCCATGCGCGACTCGGTGCGCGCCCTGCTGCCGCATGAGTTCCGTAAGGCCGCCGTCGAACTTTACACCGACGGCCGCGAGGCCTCCGAGTTGATTCCGCTGGCCTGCCGCAACGCCACGCAGCTGCGCAAAGCGGTCGATAAGAAGAAGATCGTGCTCTTCACCAACCGCTCCGGGCGTCCGCTCGTGACGCGCCTTTCGGCTCCCGAGACCCCCGGACGGGGACTTTCGGGACGCCATATCGCCCTGTGGCAGAGCCACGGACGCTATTTCGACCAGACGGAGAACCGCTGGAAATGGCAGCGTTCGGCGCTCTGGCAGACCTGCGAGGACCTCTATACGCAAAGCTATGTCTTGCCGTACCTGGTTCCGATGCTCGAAAACGCCGGGGCATGCGTGCTGCTGCCGCGCGAACGCGACGTGCAGAAATACGAAGTGCTGGCCGACAACGACGCCGCCGGGCAGTATGCGGAGGAGGGGGCGTGGGAGAGCAGCGGCGCGGGCTTCGCGCACCTCCGGCAGGTCTATCATACGGGCGAAAATCCCTTCCGCGACGGCACGACGCGCCGTGTGCGGACCGTGACCGGCGGGGCCACGGGCCGTGCCGTGTGGCAGGCCGACATTCCCGAGCGGGGCGAATATGCGGTTTATGTGAGCTACGAATCGACGCCCGAAAGCGCCGACGACGCGCACTATACGGTGCATCACCTCGGCGGGGAGACTTCGTTCGCCGTCAATCAGACGATGGGCGGCGGCACGTGGATCTATCTGGGGCGTTTCTCTTTCGCTCCGGGGCATCGGGAGGTCGTGACCCTCTCGAACCGCTCGCGGCAGGCCGGGCGCATCGTTTCGGCCGATGCCGTGAAGATCGGCGGCGGTTACGGCAACGTCGCCCGCACGCCCTGCGACTCGCTGCGCCTGCCCGATACGGAGTATATCGAGGAGACGAGCGGTTATCCCCGTTTCTGCGAGGGGGCCCGCTACTGGCTCCAGTGGGCCGGATTCCCGGAAGGGGTTTACACGCCGAAGAACAATACCGACGACTATAAGGACGACTATATGTCGCGCGCCCACTGGGTCAACGCCCTGATGGGCGGTTCGGAACGCCTGCCCGATTCCGCGGGACTGCATATTCCGGTCGATATGGCGCTGGCGTTCCACTCGGATGCGGGCGTCCGCGACAGCGACGGCATTGTCGGCACGCTGGGTATCTACTACACCCGCGAGAACAAGGGTAAATTCCAGGGCGGAGCCGACCGCTACCGTTCGCGTGATTTGACGGACCTCGTGCAGGCGCAGGTCGTCGAGGATATCCGCCGTACGTTCGAGCCCGGCTGGCAGCGCCGCGGACTGTGGAACAGGGCCTATTACGAAGCGCGCGTCCCGGGTGTCCCGACGATGCTGCTGGAGTTGCTCTCGCACCAGAATTTCGCCGACATGCGGCTGGGCAGCGACCCGCGGTTCAAGTTTGTGGTGAGCCGTGCGATCTATAAGGGTATCTTGCGCTATATCAGCTCACAATACGATTTACCTTATGTAGTGCAGCCGCTGCCCGTCGAGGCGTTCGCCGCGGAATTTACCGCCGCAGATCATGTGGCGCTGTCGTGGAGTCCGGTGATGGACCCGTTGGAAAAGAGCGCCGCGCCGACGGGTTATGTAGTTTATACGCGCGTGGACGACGGCGGTTTCGACAACGGCCGTCCGGTCGATAAGCCCTACCTGATCGTCGAACAGCAGCCGGGCCGTATATACAGCTACCGGGTGACGGCGGTGAATGAGGGCGGCGAGAGTTTCCCGAGCGAGACCCTTGCCGTGTGCCGGATGCCCGATGAAAAGGGTAGGGTGCTGATTGTTAACGGATTCGACCGCGTGAGCGCTCCGCTGAGCGAGCGGAACGATTCGCTCGCTGGATTCCGTACCGACCTCGACGGCGGGGTTCCCGACCGGCAGGACATCGCTTTTGTCGGGGCGCAGCACGTCTTCGACCTGGCGCAGGCCCGCTGCAATGTCGACAGCCTCGCCCTCGGGGCCTGCGGGTGCGATTTCGAGACCGATGTGATCGGCGGCAACACCTTCGACTATCCGGCCCTGCACGGGCGTTCCGTGGCAGCGGCGGGGTACTCCTTCTGCTCAGCGTCGCTGAAAGCCGTAGAGCGTGGCGAGGCGGCACTCGAACAATATCCGGCGGTCGATCTGATCCTCGGCAAACAGCGCACGACGACGATCGGCCGCGGCGTGCAGGAACCCGCGTTCGCGACCTTCTCGCCCGAACTCCAGGCTGTTCTGAGGCATTATCTCGCCGATGGCGGAACGCTCTTTGCGTCGGGCAGCTATGTTGCGTCCGACCTGTTGGCCGAAGGGGCTTCGGACCGGGACCGCACCTTTGCCCGCGAGGTGCTCCACCTCGATTCCGACGGCGGATATGCCTCCGGCCGCGGAAGGGTACGGGTCATGACTTCGCATCCGGACTTTTCGCGCGGCGAATACCGGTTCAATACCGGGTATGGCCGCCACCATTACATCGTCGAACAGGCCGATGCCCTGAAGCCCGTGGGCGCCGGGGCTTTTGCCGTGATGCGTTACGACGACAACGGCCGTACGGCAGGCGTAGCGTGCGACGCCGGGGGGCGTACTTTCGTGACGGGTTTCCCGTTCGAGTCGATTTCCGACGAGGTGCAGCGCGACCGGCTGATGCGTGACGTGCTGCGATTTTTGTCGGCTGGAAAATAAAAAATATGGAGATAAAACTGAGAACCGAACAGCCCGCCGATTACCGGGAAACGGAGAACGTTACGCGGGAGGCATTCTGGAACCACTTTTCACCCGGATGCAACGAGCACTACCTGTTGCATGTCATGCGCGACAGCCCGGCCTTCGTGCCCGAACTGGACCTTGTGGCGGAGCACGACGGGCGGATCGTGGGCAATGTCGTTTCCTTGCGCGCGGTTCTCCACGGTGACGACGGAACGGACTGTGAGGTGTTGAGCCTCGGGCCGATTTCGGTCCTGCCGGAGTGCCAGCGTCAGGGCATCGGCGGCCGGCTGATCTCCCGGACCCGCGAACTGGCCCGGGAACTGGGATTTCGGGCCTTGCTGCTCTGCGGCGACCCGGATTATTATTTGTATCAGGGCTTCGTTCCCGCCGAGATGCTGGGAATCCGCACGGCGGATAACATGTATGCCATGGCCCTGCATGTCTGTGAACTGTACGACGGTGCGTTGTCCGGCATTCGGGGGCGCTATGTCGAGGATTCGATTTACGACATCGACCCCTCCGCCGCCGAGGCTTTCGACCGGGAGTTTCCTGCGAAGGGGAAAGTCCGCGGCACGGCGTCGCAGGCGCGTTTCGACGAAATTGTCGTCGTGCGCAGGCCCGCAGATTGAAAATTGAGTTTAATCTTCTAAGTACATGACAAAAAATCAAACACATTGATTTTACTTGGTCTGAAAGGATTGAGGAGAGCGTCAGCGATGAAGTTCAGACCGTACTTGACAAGGCTGATTGCACGCCTCCCGTTGTTGAGAACCCTGACAGCCTTGACTTTGATGTTGGCGGCAATGCCAACACAGTAGGCCCAGGTATAGGCAATAATAACAACCCCGAAGAGTTGCTCGATACGATTGATATGAACCATATGCGTGTCCTCGATATTGAATCCGCTGGATTTCAGGCCCTTAAACATGGTCTCGATAGTCCATCTTTCCTTATATGCCGGGAGGGCTTCCTCCGGGCGGCAGAAGGAAACGAGGATCTGCGGTTCGGGCTTTCCGGTCTTGTCCTTGATAACGGCACCGGACAGATAGCAGAGTTCTCCACAGATACGATAGATACGATACAGGACGCGTTCCTCTCCATGTTTGAGATTGGCGAAGATGTGCTGGGCCCGTATATTTCTGTTGGTTCTTGGGTCTTCCACCCAGAAGTTGTCGCGGATGCGGATATGGTACTGGATAGCGTTGTCGTTGAGCCATTTGAACCACTCATTACCGACAAACTCACGGTCCGCTACCAGGCATTTGATACTGTCACGACCAAACAGGCGGATGAACCGCTGCATGATATTGATTCGTTCCTTGCAATTGGAGTTTCCCCGCTTGGGCAGCAGTCTGAACAGGATGGGGAACGACATATGATCGTAAGCTATGCCCAGAACTAACGCATTGATATTCACCTCTCCGAACTTCCAGTTCGTGCGGTCCATCGTGAGCGTGTATGGGCCATCGGACGGGATGCGCGACTTGAGATACCCCGCAACGGCATCCAGGTCCAGGACCATCTGCGACATGAAGCGTTGGATGCGGCGGAAGCAGGATTCCCGTGAAGCCTTGCTGTCAAATGCCCCTGCCAGTTTGGAAAGGCATACCGTCTGCACGGCGCAGAGTGCTCCGAGCAGCATGGACAGGCATTTGATGTGGGCAAGATTCATGGATACTTTGAATATCGGTAGGATTACCGAGAAAATTTCACTACTTTTGTGCGGGACCTTGAGGTTTCGTAACATGGTAATAATGTGGAAGTTATATACCTTAAAATTACGAGATTTTGAGGTCTTTTGCAAATATAATTAATTGATAATCAATAATTCACGACAGGATTTTTCAATTTTTGTCATGTACTAAATTTAATCTTAACCAAATAAATTGATTATGTCGTTGGAACAACAGATTTCGAAAGGAATCATGGAGGCCATGAAGGCCAAGGATACGGTGCGCCTGAGCGCCCTGCGCAATGCGAAGAAATACATCATCGAGGCCAAGACCGCAGGTCCGGAAATCGCCGAACTGCCCGATGCCGACGTGCTGAAAATCATCTCCAAACTCGCCAAGCAGGGAACCGATTCGGCGGCGATCTTCACCGAGCAGAACCGTTCCGACCTGGCGTCGGAGGAGCTGGCCCAGGTAGCCGTTTTCCAGGAGTTTCTGCCCAAACAACTGAGCGCCGAGGAACTCGCTGCCGAAGTGAAGGCCATTATCGCCGAGGTCGGCGCATCGTCGATGAAGGAGATGGGCAAGGTGATGGGCGTCGCTTCGAAACGCCTCGCAGGCCGTGCCGACGGCAAGGACATTTCGGCCAAGGTCAAGGAGTTGCTGTCCTAAATGCACCTGCTGGAACACCTGCACCGCAATGTGAAGACCATTGCCATGCCTTCGGCCATGATCGTCGGTGCGCTGTTGTGCCGCCCGATCGCGGCGCTGGAGGAGTGGACGGGGCAGATGATCACCCCGACGTTGATCTTCCTGATGCTGTTCGTCACCTTCTGCCGCGTGAAACCCAGCCAGATGAAGCCTTCGATGCTTCATTTTTGGCTGTTGCTGGTTCAGGTCGTGGCCTGTGTCGGGATTTTCCTGCTCCTGCGGCCCCTGAACGGTATCCTGGCGCAGGGGGCGATGGTTTGCGTGCTGGCTCCCGTAGCGATGGCCGCGGTGGTTATCGGCGGCATGCTGGGGGCCAATGTCGCTACGATGGCGACGTACAGCCTTCTCTGCAACATGGCCGTCGCCCTGCTGGCGCCCGTGATCCTGACCTTTACGGGAACGGGTGCATGTACCTTTGCGCAAATTCTGGCCCGTATCGCGCCGCTGCTGGTGATGCCGTTCGCTGCGGCGCAGTTCTGTCGTATGGTTATTCCGAAGGCTGCGAAATGGGTCGGCGACCACACTCAGATTTCGTTTTACATGTGGCTGGCTTCGCTGCTGGTCATCATCGGCCGCACGACGGCTTTCATCATCGACCTGCACGACGCTTCGCTTTCGACCGAACTGTGGCTGGCCTTCGCGGCGCTTGTGATCTGTCTTGCGCAGTTCAAGGTGGGCCGCATGCTGGGACGCCGTTACGGCGACGCTCCGGCGGGCGGCCAGTCGCTGGGCCAGAAAAACACGGTCCTCGCGGTGTGGATGGCCCAGTCGTTCCTCGACCCGATCGCCTCGATCGCGCCCACTGCTTACATCGTGTGGCAGAATTTCGTGAACTCGTATCAGTTATGGAAAAAAGACAGAGAAGGGTGAGTTAAATGACTATAAATAGCTAATAAACAGTAGTTTGTATTTATTTAATCTCTTTTCTCTTGTTTTCGCCGTTTTCCTGTTTTAGCCGATCGGTTCAAGCAGCTTGCCAACGGTAACCAATCTATCTACTTGGATTATTATACGGGTGATGTCATCCGCAAGGAGAATATTGCGACCACTCAAATTTATGCCAAGATCGTGGATAAAAAGAAAGAGGAGGCGATCGGTTTGATACCAAATCTGACAGATTAAACTAAAAAGAACGTGCCAACTGGCACGTTCTTTTTGTAATAGGAGTTGCGATATCGGGCTTATTCTATCTGAGGTAACCAATTGCTCACCACATCTCGATTTGTTTCCAGCCACTTGCGGGCAGCATCAGTCTCATTTATTCCCGGCTCTTCAAGGGCAGCCATCAGCGAGCTGATCTGAGCATCGGTCAAATGCATATTACTCAGCAATCGGGCGGCAAAGGGATCTTTCTCGGAAAAACCTTTCCATGCCAGCACCTGGATCTTCTCCGCACCGCCGTAGATACCCTTCGGATCGGCGAGGATCTTCAGATCAAAGCGATCGAACATCCAGTGCGGTGTCCAGCCCGTCACGACGACCCACTCCTTTTTGTCTATCGCCTTCTTGAGCGAGGCTGTCATCGCGGGACCGCTCGACGTGAGCAGTTTGTAATCCAGCCCATAGTCGGGTATCGCTTTGTCGGTGGCCTTCATAATTCCAGCTCCGGCGTCGATGCCGACGATCTCGCCTTTGAAGCGCGCCCGAACCTGATTCAGCTCTTCGATTGAGTTGATAGTTACATATTCCGGAACAACCAATCCGATACGGGCATTGTCATAGACCGTTCCGAGTGTTTCCAATTTATCACCATATTGAGTTATATAGTCGGCCATCGTTACCGGCAGCCAGGCATCGAGGAAGACATCGGCCTTCTTTTGCGACAGCGATGCAAATACAGGCGCAAGGTCAGCATTGAGTAGGTTAACCCGATAGCCCTGTTCCTCGAAGATCACTTTGGCCAAATTGGTCATGGCGATGCCCTCCGACCAGTTGACATAGGCAATATCGATCTTCTTTTCGTCCGTTTTCGGGCCGCAAGCCACAGTGAGTAGGGCCGTAAGGAGCACTGCTCCGGCTAATTTCATTCGTTTCATAAGCATATTTTTCATTGTTTAAAGAGGTCTTTATTTTTTCATTTGTGCAATGCCCTGCGTGATGCGATCGAGCACGATGGCCAGAATCACCACGGCGATGCCGCCTTCAAATCCCAGCCCGATCTTCATCTGGGTAATTCCCTTGAGCACCACCTCGCCCAGACCTCCTGCCGAGATCATGGCGGCGATCACGACCATTGACAGCGACATCATAATCGTCTGGTTTATACCTGTGAGAATGGTTGGTAACGCCAGAGGCAGTTGCACCTTGTAAAGGAGTTGCCACGAAGTCGCTCCGAACGAGTGTGAAGCCTCGATCACTTCGCGCGGCACTTGCCGAATCCCCAGTCCTGTGAGACGAACCACGGGCGGCATCGCGAAAATAATAGTAGCGAATGCTCCCGGAACTGTTCCCAGACCAAAGAACAGCACGGCGGGAATCAGGTAGACAAATGCCGGCATAGTCTGCATCAGGTCGAGTATCGGGCGCAACACCTGATTGCACCTCGGGCTGCGGGCGCTCCAGATTCCCAGCGGAATGCCGAGCAACAGCGCCAGAGAGGTCGATGAAAGCACCAGCGCCAAAGTCTGCATCGTCTCGGCCCAGAATCCCATCCCGTAGATCAGCCCCAGCCCGAGTAAGGTGAAAATAGCCGTGCCTCGTCCGGCTTTCCACCAGGCCAGCGCCGCCAGCAGGGGAATTGTGATGTAGAACGGGATCAGGTAGAGCAGGTGCTGAAACCCATTGATAAATCCTCCGATGGCGGAGTCCATGGCATCGAAGAACGGCGCAAAATGTTCTGTCAGCCAATTGATGAGCATTTCGATATATTTTCCGATGTTTATCATAATTCGATAGCATTTTGAATGATGGAGTCGATCTCCTCGGGGTTTTTACCTGTCACTTCCGCAATCAGCGATGGCAGAGGTACCACGCCTTTGAGTTTGCGATGTGAGTCGACAACCCAGATCGGGGAGTTGGTGCGGGTAGTTAGCGGCAGAATATCCTCAAGAATGGCCTCTTCGGTTACGGAAAGCACTTCGGTCCGCAACGCGTCGTCAAGGGACGGATTGTGTTCTTTGCGCAACTTCAGCAGACTTTTCAGTTGCACGTCGCCCAGCAATGTTCCGTCATCGTCCACAACGGGAAGTACTTTCAGATCGTTTTCACGCATCTTGCGGATCGCGCCCTCGGGACCTTCTTTCATCCGGAGTTGCACGATATGCGGTCTTTCGATCATGATCGAAGAGGCGGTCACGATCCGGGTACGGTCGACATTCTCCACAAAACGCTTGACATATTCGTTGGCCGGGGAGGTTAGTATCTGCTCCGAGGTTCCGACTTGTACGATCTCACCGTCTTTCATGATGGCGATGCGGTCGCCGAGTTTGATCGCCTCGTTCAGGTCGTGGGTAATAAAGACGATTGTCTTTTTCATCTTGGCTTGCAAAGCCAGCAGTTCGTCCTGCATCTGGATGCGAATCAAGGGGTCGAGGGCCGAAAAAGCTTCGTCCATGAGCAACACCTCGGGGTTGCTGGCAAGAGCGCGGGCCAATCCCACGCGCTGCTGCATTCCGCCCGAAAGCTGTCGGATCATTTGGCTTTCATAGCCAGCGAGTCCGACCTGTTCCATAGCGACCAGTGCATCTTCTTCGCGCTCGATACGTGGTACGCCTTGCAATTCGAGTCCGAAAGCTATGTTTTGCAGTACCGTCCGGTGGGGGAGTAGACCGAAATTCTGAAACACCATCGACAGTACCTTGCGACGAACGTTGCGCATGTCTTTGTCGGAGAGCGCCGATATATCTTGACCATTAATGACCACCTGCCCCGATGTGGGCTTTATCAACCGGTTGATACACCGCAGGAGGGTCGATTTTCCGCTTCCCGACAGCCCCATGATGACGAATATCTCTCCTTCGGCAATCTGCAGATTAGCGTTGTTTACAGCCACCGTGCATCCTGTCTTTTTTAGGATTTCGTCTTTCCCTACTCCTTCGGACAACAGCCGAAGCGCCTTTTGTTTCTCATGTCCGAAGACAAGAAACAAATTTTTGATCTCTATTTTACTCATAGTTTAAAAATAATAACCGATATTTACGTTAAGCCGGGCGTTCCAGCCTTTTTCCAGCGTTGCCGAAGTAAAGGCCTCGTTCCAATCATTACCCAACCAGGGCTGATTCTTCCCTAATGCATAGTCGACGTAGACTAAAACAGGTCCCATGCCCAACATACACCCGGTGATGTTCTGGAAACTGTCGTTGAATCCGGCCTTGCGTTTATGCATCATGCTGAAGTCATTGTAGAGCCGTATCTCGTCAAGAATGCCCTTGTCGATCGGAAAAGTGTAGCATAGCGAGGCGGTATAGGTGTCGGCATGGGCTGCGATCTCATAGGGCGCGCCATAGGCGGTCATGGTAATCTGATTCCGAGGTTCATCCTCCTTATTCTCTGGCGAGAATTTGTAGGTCGTGTACTGCGCTTTGAGATTCCAACGCTTCCAGTTCAGCGTATAATGTATGGCAAAGGCATAGCGAGATCCCATTTTTTCGGTATCTAGATTGTAAATACCGCCGTACATGGCCGAAGCTCCGATCTGGTGTTTCCAACGCTCGCCCCAATTGTAAGCGACTCGCAGATTTCCCTGATTGACTTCCTTGTTGCGCCCTGCGATGTCGTAGGCATAGCGGGAATCGGAAGTTTCGACTCCTTCGCTGAAATCGAGCAGATCGGCATTCTTATAAAAGGCGGCATCGAGTTCCCAGCCTTTTTTTCGGAAACAATACTTCAGTCCCATGTCGGCATCATCTTCTAACCCGAGATAATAGTTGATGCTGAAGAAATAGTTATTCGAATTGAACGGCATTGCTCCGAACGGCACGGTGTTTTGTCCCAGCTGTAAAACGTGGTTGTCATTGAACTGATAGCCCACCCAGCCGTATTTGAGCATACCTCCGCCCGAGGTGCGGGCATAAAAACGGTATTCTGCATCGAGCCGAATCTTTTTCCAGGAGGCATTGACGTTGATCCGAAAAACATCGAACCCAAAATCGCCTCCGCGATGTTTGTTTCCCTCTTTCCAGTCGGAGTAGTTGTAGTTGAACCGCAAGGCTCCTCCCAGATGGGCTTTGGGCTTTTCTCCAGCCAATACTGTCTGGAGTACACAAAAAATTAAAACAAAAAGAATAAACAGCGTTCGGTGTTTACACATCATACCATAATGAATTTATATACGGTGACAACGAGGGCTGTCTCCGTACCGGTTAATAATAAAATAGTACAAACAGACAAGGCAACCGAAACGGATAATCACAAGACGATTATCCCGCTTTTAGACCAGTCGCATCAAAAAAAGTCCCCTGCTGGGGCGGGTCTGCTTTAATATGTATTTTTGCAAATATAGCCTTTATAGAGCAGTATTCCAATTTATTCCGGTTTTTTTATCTCTGATTCTGTGCGAAAACAGCCTGATGTGGTAGTTGGGAGAGTTACTGCGGATCGAGAAAATCTGCAAGGCGGTGCGTTTCGGTGCGGATTTAACAACGCAGATTTTACGCAGGGAATCCGTCGGATTTAGAGGTTCGCTCTATTCGCCGGAATATGAAAAATGGCTAAAGACGGATCATTCAACGGCCAAGATTGAAGCGAGTACCCAAGCTGCGGTTGATGATAGACGGGATCAGTATTTCCCGTTGGCTCAAGCAAAAATGCGAGGAGCAATACCCACGTCCATAGGTCAAAGAACCACAACGGCAAAATATAGGCAGGGGGATGAAGTGGTAAAACCAATGATAATAGTATGGCAATTGACCAGTATCGTAACAGCAATGCACCTCATCCACATATAAATTTTCTAACGGTCACTTAAATGCTGTGTGGAGATCACATGTTCAGCAAATGCCGAATCGCGGCAAGGGGATAGCAGAGCAGCATCCGCGGCCCGGCGTAGCGCATGACAGTCCTAATCTGGATGCGGCGTGCGGGGGAATAGCAATGTACCGGGCACTTCTGACACGCGGGTTTTGCGTTGCCGAATTTGCAGACGTCGAGCCGCTTGTGCGCATAGACCAGCAGCCCGGTACAATCGATGCACAGCTCCCGATTGTGCTCCTTGCGGCGGCAATAGAGTGAGACCATCTGGCCGATCGTCTTTTTTTCGCGTTCAATGCGGTTCATCGGGCGCAAAGCTACGAATAATCTGCGAGGAAACGTTGCAGTATCAGCGCATGGTTGCGGTCGGGCGATTTTGCCGCATAAAGCAGGGTTACGGTGTCGCATGGGCGGATCTCCGCGGCGAAGTTTTTTGCGGTCTCTGAGGTCTCCGGCTCTTTGCGGTACATTGAGGCGAAGGGACCCCAACGCGCTTCGGGGTCTTCATGAAACCACTGGCGCAGTTCGGTCGAGGGTGCTAAATTTTTCTCCCAAACGTCGTACTTCAGCGCTTCTTTGCGAATACTCCGCGGCCAGAGCCTGTCGACGAGCACCCGATAGCCGTCGCCAGGTGTGTGCTTCGTAGACGCGTTTGATGCGGATTGTTGCCATGTTATGCTTTTAATTTCGCCTCCAGTGCGATTGCCCGCGGGAAGACGATGTTATTCTCCAGGTGGATATGGTGGTGGAGCGCCTGCTCAAAAGCCTTCAGGTGCTTGAGTAGCAGGTGGTAGCTGGCACAGGCATTTTCCGGAGCGAAGTAGCTGTTCAGCAGGCGGCTGATCTCGCGGTACCGTTCTCCCTCGGCATCGTGTTCGGCCATCATCACGCGAATGGGAGCTTCGACCGTGCCGCAATGGAAGCCTCCGACGTGACCGTGAGTACGCTCGGCATCGCAGAGTTCGTAAATATAAGGAAAGAGCATCACCTCCTCTTTTTCGAGATGACTTTCCAGATCGGCCAGCGAACCCAGAAAAAGAGCTTGCACCTTAAAAAGTTCCGGATGTTTATCTCCGTGCACGTTGCAAACCTTCGTAAGCAGGCGTTCGATAGCCGGCCCTTGTGTGCGAATGTTGCGGTGGTGGTATTTGAGAATGTAGTCGGCCAGCAGGTCGGTGTCCCACGATTTGAAATCGGCAAATACGGATTCCCTCGAAGTCACTGTGGTCAAGTCGGCAACCACCTGCTCCCTATCTACTTCCGCCGCAAGGCAGGCATCGGGCAGTGAACGCGCTCCGTTGCAGCAGAAGTCGATCCCGTAACGGTCGAATACGGCGGCATTGCCGAAGTTGTCGGCCACGATCTCGCCGACGGTCATTTGTGTGTAGTCTTTCATAGCTTTGTCGATTGTTTCGACAAAGCTACAAACTCCGCACCGAATCGAATGTAACAAATGTGACGGTTGTTCCCGCAAAGGTTTCGGATCTTTATAAAACCAAAATCCATAAAACCATGAAGAAGACTATGAATCGTTTTGTGATGCGGGGTGCCGTCGCAGCGATGGCTGCAGCATTCCTTCTGCTGCCTGGAGCGGCTTCTGCCCATTGTGACTCGTTTGACGGGCCGGTTATCAAAGAGGCGCAAAAAGCTTTGCAGACCAACCAGGTGAAGCTGCTCTACAAATGGATCACACCGGCCGACGAAGCCGAAATCACCGCGCTCTTCGATAAGACCTACGCTCTGCGCGGCGGCGATGCGGAGATTTATGCCATCGTCGAAAAACATTTTCTCGAAACCCTCGTGCGTCTGCACCGCGCCTCGGAGGGTGTCCCCTATACCGGGCTGAAAGCGGCAGGGAGCGTGAAACCCATCGTTAAGATGAGCGATGAAGCGCTCGATACGGGCAATATCGACGGCCTGCTGGCCAAATTGACCGGACATATCGCCAAGGTTGTTCGGGAAAAGTATGCCAAGGCAGAGGCATTGGCCAGGCAGAAGGATCTTTCACCTGCGAAAGGACGCGAATATGTGCGCGCATATGTGGATTATGTGCATACTATCGAGGGTATCCACAGCTGGATCGACGGCACAGCCCATGTGTCGGCGGCAGCCTCGGGCGGCGTCTGCTGTGACTGATAAACGAAATGGGGAGGTATTCAGCCTCCCCATTGTTATCGGTAATAGCCTTTGCTGCGCATCTCACAGGCACGGAGTACATCGTAGCGCTCCTCATTGAGCGGATAGTCCCAGCAGCCCATTTGGCGGAACAATTCGCCGCCGAATCCCTGCTTGAACTTGTAGAGTCCGTACATGGGGTGCGACGGATCGGGGCATGGAGCCACACCGAACAGATCGTATTCGGCACAGGAGTTTGTTTTGGCTGTGCGGATTGCTTCCCATTGCAGAGCATAGGTGGGCATCAGGTTGCGTTTCTCCGACGACGACGCGCCATAGAGGTAGGTTGCCCGGTGAGCAGACATAACCAGAAACATCGCTGCCAGCGGCACATCGTCGGCATAGGCGATCAGCAGCTTCACCTGCACGTCGCCGACTGCTTCCATGCGGGCCGCGAATACCGACTGGAAATACAATTTGTCATTGACGTTGAGTCCGTTGCGGGCCGCAGTCTCCCGGTATAATTTATACCATACTCCCAGTTTCCCGATCTCTTCAGATCGCACTTGCACTCCTTTGCGCTGTGCGACTTTGATGTTGTAACGCGTCTTGGGCTTCATCCGGGCCAATATCAGCTCCTCGCTGCATTGCAGATCGAGCAGGATCGTGTTCGAAGGCAGGATATTGCTGTTCGATTTGCGGAGATTCCATGTGCGGGTGTTGTAATTCATCTGAAACTCCTGAACCGGGGTTTCGGGGAGTCCCTTCCAATGTCCCTGTTCGTCGAAGTCGCCCTCCTTGCACCAATGCGACCGCCAATTGAGATCGTAACGCAGGGCGATGCACTCATGGGGCAGGTAGGGACGCAGGGACTCGGAAAGTTCTTCAAGAAACCGTCCCTGATTCTCTTCCGAAGGTTCGACCTCGGGGCCATAGGGAAAGTAAGCGATGCTTTCGTTGGCATTGAGGCGTTGCAGGAAAAAGATCACGTCACTGCGTGTCGAGGAATAACCGCCCACATCCAGATAGAGGTCGCGGTTGTAGGCTTTGAAATCGAATGCACGGGAGTTCACGCCCAGGCGCTGTTTGACTTTTGTCCAGAACGCAGTCTGTTGGACGATAGGCGTGTCGTAGATCTCGGTGGTTTCTTTGGGGATGATATCGAGTGTCATAGCAATGTAGAGTTCCTTTGACATACAAAGGTAGGCAAACCTTTCGGATAAGACAAACCGACGGCCGGGAGATAAAGTCCCGGCCGCCGGCTTGAATGTCTGAAATGATTAGCCGACCCATTCGGCCATATCTTTCTCCACAGTTGAAGTGCATCCGATACCAAATCTCTCGATCAACACCTTGGTCACGTTGGGTGAAAGGAATGCAGGAAGCGTCGGGCCGAGGTGGATGTTTTTCACGCCCAGCGAGAGCAATGCCAGCAGAACGATAACGGCTTTCTGCTCGTACCAGGCAATGTTGTAAACGATCGGCAGGTCGTTGACGCTCTTCAGCCCGAACGCCTTTTGCAGCGCGAGGGCGATCACCACCAGCGAATAGCTGTCGTTGCACTGCCCGGCATCGAGCACGCGGGGAATGCCGCTGATGTCGCCCAGCGGTAGTTTGTTGTAGCGGTATTTGGCGCATCCGGCCGTGAGGATCACGGTGTCCTTGGGAAGTGCTGCCGCAAAGTCGGTGTAGTAGCCGCGCGACTTCATGCGGCCGTCGCATCCGGCCATAACGATAAATTTGCGGATGGCGCCCGATTTCACAGCTTCGACCACTTTGTCAGCCAAAGCCAACACCTGTGCATGGGCGAATCCGCCGACAATCTCCCCATGCTCGATCTCAGTGGGCGGCGCACACCGCTTGGCGTGGGCGATAAGTGCTGAAAAATCTTTTGGTTTACCCTCTTTGCGTGCAGGGATGTGAGTCGCGCCGGGAAGTCCGGCCGAACCGGTAGTGTAGATACGATCCGTATAGGTTGCATTTTTGAGCGGCGGGACAATGCAGTTAGTCGTGAAGAGGATAGGACCGTTGAAGGTCGTGAACTCCTCGCGTTGCCTCCACCACGCATTGCCGTAATTGCCGACAAAATGAGGGTATTTCTTAAATGCCGGATAATAATTGGCCGGGAGCATCTCGCTGTGGGTATAGATATCCACACCCCTTCCGGCGGTCTGTTTCAGTAACTCTTCGAAATCTTTGAGATCATGACCGCTGACCAAAATAGCCGGATTTTTGCGAACGCCAATATTGACCTTTGTAATCTCGGGATTGCCGTAGGCTGTGGTGTTGGCCTTGTCCAGAAGTGCCATCGCCTTCACGCCGCATTCACCGACGTTAAGCACCAACGCTGTAAGCTCATTGGCGTCGATATCGGGACGGCAAATTTCGGCCAGCGCATTCTCGAGCATTTCATAAATATCCTCATCTTCGAATCCCAGGTTGAGCGCATGCTCCGTATAAGCCGCTGCGCCCTTCGCACCGTAGATCACCAGCTGTTTGAGCGAACGAATGTCCTCGTCGTGCATCGACAGCACGCCGACATGCGCCGCAAAAGCCTCGTATTCCGCGGGAGCAGGGTGAAACGATACTTCGGAAAACTCCGGCAGCTCGACGCCGTGTTTCTTCGCTGTGCCGATCAACTCGTTCTTGGTCGCCAGCACCTGTGCGATGCGAAGCAGAATTGCGTCATCATCGAAGTTGGCATTGGTGATGGTGCAGAATAAAGCGTCGAGCAGTTGACGGCTGGCGGCTTTGTCCGCCGCGCCCTTCTCGCGCAGAGCGCGGTTGACAAGCGCCGTGCCCCGCACGGCATAGAGCAGTACATCCATCAGTCCGGCCGTCTGCGGCTGTTTGCCGCAGACGCCCTGTACGGTGCAGCCTTTTCCTCCGGCCGCCTCCTGGCATTGAAAACAGAACATTCCCATGATTTTTCGGTTTTTGGTTGTTTATAAGTAATGCAAATTTACAACCATCGCAGCATGCTGACCGTCACTATTGTTACACTCGAAAAAAAGTCGTATGTTTGTACCGAACCCAATTTACAAAGTTTATGGATTTTACGATACTTGCCCAAACCCCGCTCTTTCAAGGCATTCCGGCCGAAGAACTGGAGAAGATCTTTGCTGTCCTGAATATTTCAAAGAACTGTTTCCGCAAAGGCGAGATGCTGGCTATGCAGGATGAGTTGGTCAACCGCCTGATCATTCTGACCCGGGGCAGCGTCAAAGCTGAGATGACCGATCCGTCGGGCAAACTCATCAAGGTCGAGGACATCGAAGCGCCTAATCCGCTGGCTATCCTCTTTCTGTTCGGTAACCACAACCGTTTCCCGGTGCAGGCCACGGCCAGGGAGATGGTCGAAGCCGTTATCATTCCCAAGCAATGTGTCTTGCAGCTGCTTGCAGCCAATGAACTCATTCTGAAAAACTACCTCGACATCTCGGCCGACTTCGCGGCACGCCTGAGCCGCAAGCTCCATTTCATGTCGTTCCGCACCATCCGACAGAAGATTGCCATGTACCTCATCGAGCAATCCCGAAAGCAAGAGTCGGACACGGTCGAACTTATCAAAACCAAAGCTTCGCTGGCCGAGTATTTCGGCGTCTCGCGCCCGTCGCTCGAACGCGAGCTGACCAATATGCAGCAGGAGGGATTGATCGCGGCGGAGCGCCGTCGGATCACGATCCTGCGCAAAACCGATCTGATTCAGTTGGTCTGCCGCTAAATTCACTGAAAAGCGTAACATCGGTGACTAGTTTTGTGAGACAATGTTGTTAATTTTGTAACAACAAGCAATCAGCCCGTCAAGAATGAAGAAGTTGTTAGCCCTGCTGCCCGATTCGATGATCCTGCCTATCTTTATTATAGGTGGTGTTTTGGCGGGTCTGGGGGCTTATGCCATCTACATGTCGCGTCCCCATTCCTACCTCTCGGACAATCCTGCGGCCTGTGTCAACTGCCACATCATGACGCCTTATTACCAGTCGTGGAATCACTCTTCCCACGCGGCCTGGGCCACCTGCAACGACTGCCACATCCCGCACGACAACCTGGTACACACCTATGGTTTCAAGGCCATGGACGGCCTTTATCACGCCGCGGTTTTCACTTTCCGTGCCGAGCCGCAGACGATCCGCCCGCGCAGCGGCAGTTCGAACGTCATCATGAACAACTGCGTGCGCTGCCATACGCAGCTCAATACCGAGTTTGTCAAAATAGGTATGATCTCCTACACCGAAGCCGAGGCCGGAGCGGGAAAAGCCTGCTGGGAGTGTCATGCGCAGGTGCCTCATACGAATATCAGCAACCTCTCGTCGTCGCCCGCCCCGGGTATTACGCCGCTGCCTGCGTCGCCCGTGCCTACATGGCTGAAGAAAATGATGCAAAAAACCGATAAATAACCCGATTTATGTTCAAGAAATTAGCCGAAGCGATCAAGCGCAAACCCCTTATCGGATGGGGGATTCTTGCTGTTGTCATGTGCGGCGTATTCCTATTGGGACTGTTGGCCGCCTCCATCACGGAGCGCCGCGCCGAGATTGCGACCTTGTACAACAACGTCAAGGTGAAGATCACCGGGATCGAACCGCACAACGAACTGTGGGGTCAGAATTACCCCCGCGAGTACGACACCTGGAAGAAGACCTCCGAAACTGATTTCCGCAGCAAGCACTTGGGTAACGCTCCGCAGGATGTCCTGGCCGAGCGTCCCGCGATGGTGGTGCTGTGGGCAGGCTATGCTTTTGCCCGCGATTACGACGCTCCGCGTGGTCATGCCTACACGCTCGAAGACATTCGCGCGACGCTCCGCACCGGAACTCCCGACGGTACATCGCCCGACATGCAGCCCGGAACGTGCTGGACGTGCAAAAGTCCCGACGTGCCTCGCGTGATGCAGGAGCAGGGGATCGCCGAGTTCTATAAACAAGTGGAGCGAACTGGGCACGGAGATCGTCAACCCGCTGGGCTGTGCCGACTGCCACGACCCCGAGACGATGAGCCTCACGATCACGCGTCCGGCTCTTGTCGAGGCGTTAGAGCGTCAGGGCCGTTCCGTGGACGACGCCACGCCGCAGGAGATGCGCACGCTCGTCTGTGCGCAGTGCCACGTGGAGTACTACTTCAAGGGCGAGGGCAAATACCTCACCTTCCCCTGGGACAAGGGCATGACCGTCGAGGCGGTGGAGCAATATTACGACGAGGCGGAATTCTCCGACTGGACGCACGCGCTGAGCCGCACGCCGATGCTCAAGGCCCAGCACCCCGACTACGAACTGTTCCTCTTGGGGCCTCACTCCAAGCGCGGGCTGGGGTGCGCCGACTGCCATATGCCCTATGTGGCCGAGGGTGGCATCAAATACTCGAACCATCAGGTGATGAGCCCTTTGAAGAACATTTCGTCGACTTGCCAGACCTGTCATCGCGACAGCGAGGAGAAACTCCGCGGCTACGTCTACGAGTATCAGGACAAGGCCAACGAGATCCGCGTCCGCATCGAGCAGGAGCTTTCCAAAGCCCATATTATGGCCAAAGCCGCGTGGGACAACGGTGCTACGGAGGCTGAAATGAAGGATGCACAGAAACTGCTGCGTCAGGCGCAATGGCGCTGGGACTTCGGCGTGGCGTCGCACGGCGGATCGTTCCACGCTCCGGTCGAGATCCAGCGGATTCTGGCCCACAGCCTTGATAAGTCGTTACAGGCACAGTTGGCGCTGCAAAAGGTGCTGTTCAAACACGGCGTGAACGATGTGGCGATGCCCGACCTTTCGACCAAGGAGAAAGCGCAGGCCTACATCGGGCTCGATATGGCGAAACTGCGTGCCGACAAGGATAAATGGAAGCAGACCGTCCTGCCGCAATGGGTCGCCAAGGCCAAAGAAACCGGAAAATTATTGTAGCTCCGGTGGCTGATCGACAGAAGCGAGCGATGTGGCAACTCCCGTGGAGCTATGGCGAGAGTATCGCCGTGGTGACGGGCGTTGTTGCCGTCGGGTGGAGTTTGCAACTCACTGCCGGGTCGTTCGACATTGGCCTGCTGCGCTGGCCTGCGAATCTGATCTGCGGCGGTGTGCTGTTGCTTGCGGCTGTGCTGGTGGCGGTTAAAAGTGGTAATGCCTTTTGCCGCTGGCTGGCGGGAACGCCGTTGGCCGTGACGCTCGCAGGGGTTTTTGTCGTGCTGGGCGTGGTGATGGGGCTTACGCCTCAGATATTCCTCGGTGCCGAACAGCAGGGAGGTATTCCGTCACAGCTGGGCTTCGACCACATGACCGCTTCGTGGGCGTTCGTGCTAATCTATGGCATGCTGTTACTTTCGCTCGGTGCAGTGGCGCTCCATCGCCTGATTCACTTTCGAATCAAAGATTATGCATTTTACTTGAACCATTTGGGTTTGTGGCTTGCACTCTTTGCCGCAGCGGCCGGAGCGGCCGACATGAAGCGCTACGTGATGCACGTTCGTGAGGGCGAGACCGAATGGCGGGTCTACAACGAGCAAGGTGATATTCTCGACCTGCCGATAGCCATTTCGCTGAAAGATTTCCGTCTCGAAGAGTATCCGCCCAAGTTAGCCGTCATTGACCGCACAACGGGCGAGGCATTTCCGGCCGGAAAGCCGCACTATTTTGCCCTCGACGACGCCCCCGAGGGCCGTATCGGCGACTGGGAATTTCGGCTTGACGAATATATCCACGATGCCGTCCGCAACAGCGACAGCACCTATCACCAGGTCTTTATGCCCGGAGCATCACCTGCGGCGAGGGTGAGCATCCGCAACGCACAGACGGGTGCAGAGTGCGACGGATGGGTTTGTGCCGGGAATTCGGCACAACTTCCCATGACACTCAACCTCGAAGCAACGTATGCCGTGGCGATGACCGTCGCCGAACCTAAAAAATTCCTCTCCGACATCGAAGCCTATACCGAGAATGGACAGACTGTGCAAACTACATTGGAAGTCAATCATCCGTTGCGTATCGACAGTTGGATGATCTACCAGTACGATTACGACAAACAAGCCGGGCGCATGTCCGCTTATTCGAGCTTCGAGTTGGTCTACGACCCGTGGCTTGTGCCGGCGTATGTAGGCCTTGCGATGCTGATGGCCGGTTCGGCCGCAATGCTCTGGAGCGGTCGCCGCAGAAAGGAGGAGATGCAATGACGTGGCATGAATTCGGTTGGTTCGCACTCCCGGCTGTAGTGCTGTGGCTGGCAGCCGGAACGGTCGTCTACACAAAGGTGCGCCGCATGGCCGACTACCTGATGCTGGCCGGTATTGGGGGCTTCGCGCTGTTTATCGTCCTGTTCTGGGTGGCGCTCGAACGTCCGCCCCTGCGCACGATGGGCGAAACGAGGCTGTGGTATTCGTTCTTCCTCGCTGCTGTCGGTTTTGTTACCTATAAACGATGGCGTTACCCGTGGCTGCTGTCGTTCTCGGCTGTCGTCGCCACAGTCTTCGTATGCGTCAATCTTTTCAAACCCGAAATCCACTCCAAGAGTCTGATGCCGGCTCTCCAAAGCTATTGGTTTGTGCCTCATGTAACGGTTTATATCCTCTCTTACGCCATGCTGGGAGCTGCGACGATCGCCTCGGTGCTCCAGCTTCGCAGACTCTATCGCGGAAAACCAGATGCCGAACTTTACGCCCTGACCGATAATCTCGTCTACATCGGTTACGGCCTGTTGATGCTCGGCATGCTGATGGGGTGTTTCTGGGCCAAGGCTGCCTGGGGACACTACTGGGCGTGGGATCCGAAGGAAACATGGGCGTTCGTCACGGCGGGAGCTTATCTGGCGTATATTCACCTGCGCCTGCGGAGTGACCATCCGCGTCTGACACTCTGGGTGCTGCCTGTGGCGTTTATCCTTTTGATGATCACGTGGATCGGCGTCAACTACCTTCCCTCGGCACAGGCCAGCGTACATGTTTACGGATAGTAACATCTGTTACGCTTTCTGGCACCTGTGCGCCTTAACTTTACCGACATGGAACTCGAAAAACTCTACGATAATAGTGGCGTCCGCCGTCAGGATCGCCTGCTCGGTTTCGATCGTGCGTTGGAATTACTTCGCGGTGGCGAATACGGATTTCTCGCCTTGGGCGGTAAGAGCGGCTACGGACTTCCTATCAATTTCGTGCTGCATGGCACAAGCATTTACTTTCACTGCGCCCCCGAGGGCGAGAAACTGCGACGCATTGCGCATTGCGACCGAGCCTCATTTTGCATCGTGGGGCATACGGCGCCCCAGCCCGGACAATTCACCACGGAATATGAGAGTGTCCTGGTCTTCGGACGAATCGCAGTCGTTGCCGACGATACCGAGCGGATGCAAGCCCTGAAATACCTAATTGGCAAATACTCTGCGGACTTCGAGGTCACGGGGCTGAAATATGCCGAAAAATCATTTCACCGCACAGCTATTCTGCGGCTCGATATTGAGCGAATAAGCGGAAAATGCAAGAAGATGAAGTGATGACCAAAGCTATACCTTGCTTTTGCAGATTCTCCATCTTTTGTTACCTTTGTTCGACCTCCTTTGCTTAGGTCTTTATTATCGCATATTTTGTTGCTATTTTGTTACTCGATGCAGAATTACGATGGCATTATACCTTAATAATTAATGCTATATAGTTTATTATATGTGCCTCTGTCGATCTTGTTCGATTTACTGTCGGTTCTCTGTCAATGCCTTATCCTGCTCCGTCCGAATTCGACCTATTGTTTTTAGGCCGTACGATAGAAAAGTCGATTATTTTATCGTATATTTGCTAATATCCAAACGAAGAGGGCGTCGTATATGCCATATGGCGGTCTTGAATGAATTATGGCGACACGGAAAGCAGACTACAGAAGAGACGACGATCGGGAAACTGCGAAAACCGCATTGGATTACAATGCGGTTTTCGATGCAAGCCCTGTCGGTTTGGAATATTATGACAAAGACGGCATTTTGGTCGATATAAATGAAAGCGCGCTGCAGATTTATGGCTGTGGGGACAAGGAGCATTTATTGAAAAGCCGGATATGTCTTTATGACAACCCGAACTACAAATCGCAGATAAAGGACGAGTCCGACAGGTATCGCCCCTGTGTCTGTGATTTCTATTACGATTTCGACCTGCTTAAAAAGGAGAATTATTATTCGAACAGTACTCGTTCGGGCAAGATCCGGATCCAGAACAACATAAAGCCGATATTGAACGAACGGGGCGAAATCGAAGGGACGATTATTTCCACCCGGGACATTACGGAGGAGTCCAACCTGAGTTCCCGTTACGAACAGTTGCACAGGGAGCGGGAAACCATTGCCGAAACGTTCCCGTCGGACTGGCCATATACGATAAAGACGGCTATCAGCAATTCATCAACCCTGCGCTGGCTTCTATTTTCGGTGTAGACGATATCGGGGCCCATTTGGCCAAACATATCAATCTGTTCGAAGACCCGATTATTCCCGACCACCTCAAGGCCGAGATTCGCACCAACGACCTTACGGAGGCAAGTCTCGAATACAACCTGCAAACCGCGGCCCGGGAACGCTATTTCGAAACCGGGTTGTCCGAATCGATTTTCCTGAACTGCAAAGTCCGGAAAATAAAAGACAGCAACGGCGGCGTGCAGGCTATCATGCTGCTCGTCTCCGATGCGACCAATTATGAAAAGAAAAACCAGGAGTTGCAGGAAGCCCACCAGAACCTGACTTTGGCTTTGGATGCCGGGGATATGGCTGCCTGGATGTACGATATAGACAAGCGGGTTTTCTACACCGTTCTGGGCAATGCCCTTGCCGGGGAAGGACTCACTTTTGAAGAAAACCTGAACAGGCTCCATCCCGACGATCACCGGATGCAGATTGAATTGTTGGAAGCTGTGATTCGGGGCGAAAAGGAAAAAGGGATCGCCGTATTCCGCTATTTGTCGGAGAACGGAGAATACCGTTATTATGAAAGCCAGATTATTCCGAGGAAGAAGAACGGTAAGATAATATGCCTCACCGGTACGCAGAAGGATGTGACCGAATGGTATGGCATGACCCAGGAACTTAAAAAAATCAATAAGCAGAATGCGCTGATCCTCAATAATATCAATTCTGGGTTGGTGTATATTTCACCTGATTATAAGGTCATCTGGGAAAATGTCTCTTCCATCTTCCCGGCCCAGGCGGACGGCAAGCGATACTACGAGGCCGGAAAATTGTGCTACCGACGCAGCCACGACTCGGATGCTCCGTGTCAGGGGTGTGCGATGATGCGGGCAATGGCGTCCAAGCATGTCGAGCATGCCGAATATACTATTCCGGGCGGCGTTTTCGAAATCTATGCCAATCCGGTGCTGAATGAACAGGGCGACGTGGAAGGTGTCATTCTCCGTATCGACAATATTACCCATCGCAAGCAGATTCAGAATGAGTTGGAAATGACCCGTAACGAAGCGCTTGCGGCCAAGGAAAAAGCGGAACAGTCGGATAAACTCAAATCGGTTTTCGTAGCCAATATGAGCCATGAAATACGGACTCCGCTCAATGCCATCGTCGGCTTTTCCGAGTTGCTCCATACGGCGGAAAGCGAGGAGGAAAAAGACGAGTTCTGGAAAATCATCTCTACCAATAACGACCTGTTGCTTACGCTCATAAACGATATCCTCGATCTTTCCAAGATCGAAGCCGGTTATGTCGACCTGGTAAAGGATGAGTTCGATTTGGCCGGTCTGTTCGGGGATTTGGGTGCTGTTTACAGCCAGAAGATGAATCCCGGGGTTTTTTTTGCCTGCGAGATTCCGAACGGGAATTACAATGTCTGCCTGGATAAAGGGCGTCTGAGCCAGATTGTGACCAACTTTGTCAACAATGCGATTAAATTCACGAAGAACGGTTCCATCCGAATCGGATATACCGTTGACCGTGGCCGATTGAGGGTTTATTGTACCGATACCGGGATCGGCATTCCGGAAGAGAGCCGGGAAAAAATATTCAACCGCTTCGAGAAGCTGAACGGCTTCGCCCAGGGAACCGGATTAGGACTCTCTATCTGCAAAGCGATTGTCGATGCACAGGGCGGGAACATCGGGGTGGATTCCGAGGTCGGCAAAGGTTCTACATTCTGGGCGGAACTCCCGCTGTAACGGTAATTTTGCGGTTGCCAATCCGCTGAACAGGGCATTTATTAAATTTCGTGACCGGCGGCGTCACGATAGTCCGTACGAAAAAAATGACAACGAAAAATAAGATTTATCCCCGTGAAGGGGACCTGCAAACCGTCTATCTGAAAGAGGTGGTCCGCAATCCGAATATCGAGGTCGGGGAATATACGATTTACAACGATTTTGTGAACGACCCCAAGGAGTTCGAGCGCAACAACGTCCTTTACCATTATCCCGTCAACGGCGACAGGCTGGCTATCGGCCGCTTTTGCTCGCTGGCCTGCGGCATGCGGTTCTTGTTCAACAGCGCCAACCATACGCTGGGGTCGTTGTCGACCTATCCGTTCCCGATTTTCTGGGGCGAGGAGTGGGGGATCGACAAGTCGGAAGTGGCTTTGGCGTGGGATAACCGGGGCGACATCGTCGTCGGTAACGACGTGTGGATCGGTTACGAGGCCGTCGTGATGGCGGGGGTTACGATCGGCGACGGGGCGATCGTCGCTTCGCGGGCTGTCGTGACACGCGACGTACCTCCCTATGCCATTGTGGGCGGTGTGCCCGCCAAGGTGATCAAATACCGGTTCGACGACGACACGATCCGGCGCCTGCTCGAAATCCGGTGGTGGGAGTGGCCGGCCGGAAAAATCCGTAAAGCCCTGCCGTTTATCCGCAGCGGGGCCGTCGGCGAACTGTCGCTATTTGCGGAAAATGAAATAGACGGCCAGGATCAGGCAGACGAACCCTGCGACATGGTTCCACCGGAAGGTATCGGACTTCATAAAGAGTAACGCGAAGAGAGCGAATACCGTAAGTGATACCACCTCCTGTATTACTTTAAGTTCCCACAGCGAGAACGGACCGCCGAATTCGGCGCTTCCGATGCGGTTGGCCGGGACCTGGAAGCAGTATTCAAACAACGCGATGCCCCAGCTCAGCAGGACGATGGCGAGGATTCCGAACCGTTCGAGTCTGGATTTGAAGGCGATATGGCCGTACCATGCCAGCGTCATGAAGGCGTTGGAGACGACGAGCAGCAAAATGGTGGTAATTCCCTTGAACATGACACGCGTTTTTGACCGCGCAAAAGTAGCAAAATTTTGCATACGGCGTTCTTTCTGCCGCGAAAATTATTGCGACCCGTTTTCAGGCTCCGGATGGGCGCCCTTTCAGGCCAGCAGCGCGTCGATGTCGGTGATGTCGGCAAAGGTGTCGACGACGATGTCGGCCAGCGATTCGCCCTCCAGTACCTCGCGCGGAAGGGTTGTCGTAAGGGCTACGGTCCGGCCTGCGCCTGCGCGCCGGGCCGCCTCGAATCCGGCCCTGGCGTCTTCGAAGATCACACAGTCGGCGGGCGATACGCCCAGCGCTGCGGCCGCCGTCAGGTAAATCTCCGGATCGGGCTTGCAGTGCGCTACCATGTCGCCCGAAATCTTCACCCCGAACCAGGGATTCAGGCCACACTTATCGAGCACGAAATCGACGTTGGCTTTGCAGCCCGACGAACCCACGGCGCACGGAATCCCCGCGGCGTGGAGTTTTTCGAGCAATTCGACCAACCCGTCGACGGGGCGGATATCCGGGGCGTATATTTCGCGGTAGATGGCCTCCTTCTCGTCGGCCAGTGCCGCGAGTCCTTTTTCGCGGATCACCTCCTCGGGCATTACCAGGCGCATGATGTCGTCGTTGCCCATGCCGAAGCCGTTGTCGAGTTTCTCTTTCCAGCCGGTTACCCCGTAGCGGGCGCAAAAGATTTCGAACGCCCGGACGTGCACCGGGGAGTTGTCGACCAGTGTGCCGTCCATATCGAATATAGCTGCTTTCTTCATCGTGGTTCAGAGTTTTGAGCCGTAAAGATAGGCAAAATCCCCGACACGCCGGCTGCGGCCTGTCAGAATTTGAGTCGCAGGCTCAGGTTGACGGCGAAGTTCTGGATGTCCTGCCCGGGTTTCGGATCGCGGTGGGTGATTCGCCAGATGCAGTCCACGCGGAAGAGTTTGAATATATTCTCCACGCCGAACCCCGCTTCGACATACGGGTCCGACACCGAAGTCATGCCCACGGGGAAGAGCAGGTCGGCCTCGGTCCCGGCCAGCGACCCGTTGTTTTCGCGCGATAGCGTGCCCCAGACCCCTTTGCATACCAGTACTTCGCGCCATTTCAGCTTCTTGATCAGCGGCAGGCGTCCCAGCAGGATGCCGTTGAAATGGTGCTCCCAGAACCACGACACCCACGTATCCGAGGCGAACTCGTAGAAATTCATGCACGAGAAGGCATAAGGGTCGTAGAAATAGGTTCCGTTGCCTTCGTGGAGTTTGAGCAGTTGGTAGGGAACTTTGCCGAAGATGCGTCCGCCCTGCACCGTGATGTCCGAATAGCCGATCGGCGGCAGTTCGGGGCGGTAGCGGAGGGCTCCTTCGAGGCGGTAGTATTCGTAGCTGCCGCGCAGCACGTCGGGAATCCCGGCCGAGAATCCGAGTGTCAGGATCGGATAGACGGAACCCATGTGCTGCTTGTCGAAGGGCATGCGGTAGACGGTTTCATTTTTCGAGAGGCGGATGCCGACGTGCACCGCGGCGTCGGACACCGAGTTGACGAGTGTGCCGTCGGGCCGCAGCATCGGCACGTAGCGGTTGGCGAAGATACGCTGCATGCGTGCTCCGGCAAAGGTGCTTACGCCGTAACACCATTCGTGTTCGTAGACCGCTTCTCCGCGGTTGACCATCGAAAGCCGCTGGTCGCCGCGCGAGAGGATCGACGAAAGTATATTACTCTCGGTCAGGGCGTTTTGCCCGGCGCCCAACTGCATCACGTCGTGCCTGGCCGTGAAGGTCAGCTTGCGGGTCAGGTGGCGGTTGAAGGCCAGTTCGACGCTGCCTCCGCCCTTCACGTCCTCGTCGCGCGTGCCGTAGGCCACATAGCCCCCGACGCGCACCGTGCGGCTCACGTTTGTCGTCGTGCGGCCTCCCAGTTGCATGCGGAAGCCTTCGAGCTTGTTGAAACTGGCCAGTTTGTAGTAAGGGCCGATACCGATGTATTTCGTATTCCAGTAGCCGACGATCACCGTGTTGATGAACGTGTAGATATTCCGGTAGAGCGGTACGTGCTGTACCGAGTCGACCATGGCGTAGATTCCTTTCTCCTTTTCGCTCAGTTCGTAGGGGCGTATCTGTGCCCAGAACTCCTCTTTGTTGTGTTCGGGCTGTTCGTCCCGTACCACGACGTTGTTGTCCATGCGCAGAATCTCGTCGGGAAGCGGCTGGCCGATACGTACGTCGGAATAAGCTACCTCGCGCGTGCCGATAAACGAGGTGAGTTTCGACGAATCGGCCGTCGCGATGGAGAACTCCGCCGCCACGCGGTCGCGGACACGGAACCAGCGGCCTTCTGCGGTAGGGCGGTTCTCGTTGTCGAGCATCAGGTGTTTGACCCAGTTGACGTTAACGCCTTTGGGCATGCGCGCCGAAGCCGACTGGAGGGCATAGGTCGCCGAATCGATGTTGACTTCGCCGTCGAGCACCGGGGTGGTAAGACGTTTGGGATGGAACCGGATTTTGTAGACCTTACGTCCTTCGGTCACCACGCTGTCCACCAGGAAATAGTTGTAGAACGCCCGTCCGCCGTCGGCCAGCGGGCTGGCGAAGCGCACGTTGAAGATGTCGATGAAGTTGTCGTAGAAATTCACGTCGCCGTGCATGCCTCCCGTGAACTGGGCCGCGGCGAAGTTGTCCTCGACGCCCGAGATGCGGCTGGCGCGGATCACCTCGCGCTTGAATGCCGGATGGCTGCTGCGGTAGAGGTCGGCCGTGGACTCGGAGATCATCGCCGGGAGATAGGCCTGGCCCGTGAGCGCCGAGGTGTCCACGTAGTCGAAGACGAACCCGAAGTTGCGCTGGAGACGGCGGCTCCGGAACTGCGGCCTGATGTTCGTGAGGTCCAGCTCCATCTTGGTGTAGGTGCGGCAGCTGTACGTGTCGTACCGCTCGGGGTCGTTCAGCGGCTTGTTGCGGATCACGCCGTCGAGAATGGGGTAGGCGGGGTTTTCGCCGGGGGTGATGACCACCTGCCCGATGCCGAACTCCACGGCTTCGAGGGCGAAATCCACGTGGTTGAAGGTTCCGGGCGTCAGCGGCAGGGTCCGTGTGGCGTAACCGACCATCGAGGCCTGCACGCGGCTCACGGTGTCGCGGGTTTCGAGGGCGTAGATTCCCTGCTCGTCGGTGGTGATTCCCGTCGTGGTTCCGGGGAATACGACGCTGACGAATTGCAGGGGCTTTCCGTCCGCGGCGTCGGTCACCTGCCCGCGCACGCGCGTGGTCTGCGCCGAAGCGCCTGCGGCCCAGAGAAGTCCTGCCAGAAATATGAGTGTCCGTTGCGCCATGATCGGGCAAATGTAGCAAAAATGCACACATTCGGGTAATTTAAACTACCTTTGCGGCAGATAAGAAGATAAAGGGAACAATATGGCACATCCCAAAGTCGAAAAGACGAATGCCGCGCGGCTGCTCGACCGCGCGAAGATCGCATACGAACTGGTTCCGTACCGGGTGGACGAAGAGCACCTCGCCGCGACGCACGTCGCCGAACAGCTGGGCGAGGATATAGCGACCGTTTTCAAGACCCTCGTTCTGAAGGGCGACCGTACGGGCTATTTCGTCTGCGTCGTGCCCGGCGACCACGAAGTGGACCTGAAAGCCGCGGCGAAGATCTCCGCCAACAAGAAGGCCGATCTGATTCCGATGAAGGAGCTGCTGCCCGTGACGGGCTACATCCGCGGGGGCTGTTCGCCGATCGGCATGAAAAAGGCCTTTCCGACCTACATCCACGCCACGGCTGCCGGCCTGCCTTTCATCTATGTCAGTGCGGGGGTGCGGGGTCTGCAACTCAAGGTCGCCCCTTCGGACCTGGCGGCCTGCGTCCGGGCGACGTTCGCCGAGATCAGCCGCAAAGGGTAGGTTTGATAAATACGGAGTTTTTCGTAGTTTTTTCTGAACGGAGTTATCGCATCTGCTTCCCGCCGCCACAAGCGGAGACTGATCCCGACTCGATGCCGCAGCCGTGAAACGCAGGGCGGCCTAAAAGCGCGAGCGGAGGGGGCGGTTTGTTTACAAACCCGCGAATAGTCGCCCGGAGCCAGCGTTAGGCCGCCCAAAGTAGGCGAAGGCATCTGTCGGAGAGTTTTTGGTACTTTTTGCGATCAAAAAGTACATAAGCCCCGGATCGTGAAACGATCCGAAAATATGCGTCTACCGCCCGGTATACATTTCCTGATAGTACCGCTCGTATTCCCCCGAGGTGATGTCGTCCATCCACTCCTGGTTGGCGAGGTACCACCGCACGGTCTTCTCGATGCCCTCCTCGAATTGCAGCGAAGGTTCCCAGCCCAGCTCCTCCTTGAGTTTGCGCGAGTCGATGGCGTAGCGCAGGTCGTGCCCGGCCCGGTCGGTGACGTAGGTGATCAGCTTCTCCGAAGCCCCTTCGGGCCGTCCCAGCAGGCGGTCCACCGTCCGGATGATCACCCGGATCAGGTCGATGTTCCGCCACTCGTTGAAACCGCCGATGTTGTACGTCTCGCCGTCGCGTCCCCGGTGGAATATCGTGTCGATGGCCCGGGCGTGGTCCTCGACGTAGAGCCAGTCGCGGACGTTTTCGCCCCGGCCGTAGACCGGCAGCGGCTTTTCGTGGCGGATGTTGTTGATGAACAGCGGTATGAGCTTCTCGGGAAACTGATAAGGCCCGTAGTTGTTCGAACAGTTCGTCACCACGGCCGGGAATCCGTACGTGTCGTGGAACGCCCGTACGAAATGGTCCGACGAGGCTTTCGACGCCGAGTAGGGCGAGTGGGGGTCGTAGCGGGTCTGCTCGGTGAAGAGCGTCCCGTCGAACGGCAGCGCCCCGTAGACCTCGTCGGTCGAGATGTGGTGGAAGCGTCTGCCTTCCCATGTGCCGTTCCAATGCTCCCGTGCGGCCTGCAACAGCGTCAGCGTCCCCATCACGTTGGTCCGCGCGAAAGTGAACGGATCGCGGATCGAGCGGTCGACGTGGCTTTCGGCCGCGAGATGGATCACCCCGTCTATGTCGTACTCCGCGAAGAGGCTGCGCATGGCGTCGTAGTCGCAGATGTCGCCTTTGACGAACGTGTAGTTCGGACGGTTCTCGACGTCCCGCAGGTTCGCGAGGTTGCCGGCGTAGGTCAGGCGGTCGAGGTTTATGATCCGATAGTCGGGGTATTTCCCGACGAACAGCCGCACGACGTGCGAGCCGATGAATCCGGCGCCGCCGGTGATCAGGATATTGCGTTTCATCGCAGCATGTTTTTCAGACAGTAGAGCATCGACTCCCGCCAGTGGGGGATTTCCAGCCCGAACGTCTCTTTGATTTTGCTTTTGTCCAGCACCGAGTAGGCCGGGCGGGCGGCCTTGGTCGGGAATTCCGCCGTGCGGCAGGGGCGGATGCGGCATTTGTCGTGCCCGGCGGCGGCGGCGATCTCCGCGGCGAAGTCGTACCACGACGCCACGCCCTCGTTCGAGAAGTGGTAGAGGCCCTCGTTCCCGGCGAAATAGCCGCCTTCGACGATCGAGAAGATCGTCATGGCCAGGTCCCCGGCGTAGGTCGGGGTCCCCGCCTGATCGAAGACCACGTTCAGACGCTCCTTTTCGGCCGTCAGCCGGAGCATCGTTTTCAGGAAGTTGTTCCCGTATTCGGAATAGAGCCACGCCGTGCGGAAGGTCAGGTATTTGCACCCCGACTCCGCGACAGCCCGCTCCCCGGCGAGTTTCGTGCGCCCATAGACGCCCAGCGGTGCGGTCGGGGCGTCTTCCGTGTAGGGCAGGTGTGCCGTGCCGTCGAAGACGTAGTCCGTCGAGACGTGGATCAGCGTCGCGCCGTTCGCCTCCGCGGCTCGGGCGAGGTTCTCCGCCGCCCCGCGGTTCAGCCGGTCGGCCGCCTCCTCGTCCTCCTCGGCGCGCTCCACGTTGGTGTAGGCCGCGCAGTTCACGATCACTTCGGCGCGGGTCTGCGCCACGGCCTGCCGGACGGCCCCGGCGTCGGTGACGTCGAGTTCCGCCACGTCGGTAAAGGTGTAGTTGTTGGGCGACACGGCGCTCAGCCGCTGCATTTCACGGCCCAGCTGGCCGTTGGCGCCCGTTACGAGTATATTCATGGTCTGTCGTATTCGAAAAGTTCCGGTACGTCGGCCAGCTGCGGGTGCCGGCGGTCTTTCTCCGAGAGGAGTATTTCGCCGGCCGGAAGCCGCCAGTCGATCGCGAGCGCGGGGTCGTCCCACGCAATGCCGCCCTCGCTGCCGGGGGCGTAGTAGTTGTCGCATTTGTATTGGAAGACGGCCTCGTCGCTCAACACGGCGAATCCGTGGGCGAATCCGCGGGGGATGAACAGCTGCCGCTTGTTCTCTCCGTCGAGCAGCGCGGCGACGTGCCGTCCGAAGGTCGGCGATCCGCGGCGGATGTCCACCGCCACGTCGAGCACGCGGCCCCTGACCACGCTCACCAGCTTCGCCTGGGCGTATTCCCCCTTCTGGAAATGCAGTCCCCGGACCACTCCGTAGCGCGATTTCGACTCGTTGTCCTGCACGAACCGCACCGGCCCGACCAGTTCGTCGAACCGCCGCTGCGAGAAACGCTCCATAAAATAACCCCTTGCGTCCCCGAACACCTCCGGTTCGAGAAGCACCACGCCGGGGATCTCCGTTTTTATCGCTTTCATCGTTTCGATTCTTCGATTACCTTCAACAGATACCGTCCGTACTGGTTCTTGAGCATCTGTCCGGCCAGTGCGCGCATCTTCTCCTCCGTGATCCAGCCGTTGCGGTAGGCGATGCCTTCGAGGCAGGCGATTTTCAGTCCCTGCCGCTTCTCGATCACCTCCACGAAGATCGAGGCTTCGGCCAGCGAGTCGTGCGTGCCCGTGTCGAGCCATGCGAATCCCCGCTGGAGGGTCTGCACTTTCAACGCTCCGCCGGCGAGAAACGCCTGGTTCACCGAGGTGATCTCCAGTTCGCCGCGCGCCGAGGGACGGATGGATTTGGCCACCTCCACGACCTTGTTGGGGTAGAAGTACAGCCCCACCACGGCGTAGTTCGATTTCGGATGCGCAGGCTTCTCCTCGATCGAGAGGCAGTTGCCCGCGGCGTCGAACTCCGCGACGCCGTACCGCTCGGGGTCCTCGACCCGGTAGCCGAAGATCGTCGCCTTGCCCGCTTCCTCCGCGCTGCGCACGGCCTCCCGGAGCATACCCGTGAAGCCCGCCCCGTGGAAGATATTGTCGCCCAGCACCAGACAGACCGAATCGCCGCCGATGAACTCCTCGCCGATCAGAAACGCCTGCGCCAGTCCGTCGGGCGAGGGCTGTTCGGCGTACTCGATGCTTACGCCGTAGTCCGAGCCGTCGCCCAGCAGCCGCCGGAATCCCGGGAGGTCGGCCGGCGTCGAGATCACGAGTATCTCGCGGATGCCGGCCAGCATCAACGCCGAAATCGGATAATAAATCATGGGCTTGTCATAAATGGGCAGCAGTTGCTTGCTCACACCTTTCGTGATGGGATACAGGCGCGTGCCCGAGCCTCCGGCTAATACGATACCTTTCATTTTCTTGCGTCGTTGACGTCGCCCGCGGGCCTTTTCTCCAGGTCTTCGGGCGGATAATTTCGATCGAAGGTACGGTTTTTTTGCGAAAATCCGATCTCCGTGCCTGTTTTTTTGCAAAGTATCGCTATCTTTACCGGGACTAATTCAAACCATAGACAGTATGATTCTCGACGATAAACTTCTGGACGAAGTGACCGCCCGGGCGAAGACGAGCGAACGCCTGCGGATGAATTTCAACCTTCACAACTCGCTCGACGCCAAGGCCCAGCGTCTGCTCAACGCCCTGGAGCCGGGCACGGCGCTGCCCGTGCACCGCCATCCCCACACGGACGAAACCTATGTCATCCTGCGCGGCCGCTTCGACGTGATTTTCTGCGACGAGCACGGCCGCCAGACGCAGCGTTTCGCGCTCGACCCGCTGAAAGGCGTCTACGGCATCCACGTCCCCAAAGGGCAGTGGCACACGCTGGAGGTTCTCGAAAGCGGCACGGTGCTGTTCGAGGTCAAGGACGGTCCCTATGCGCCGTTGGCGCCGGAGGACATGGTGCGATGACGCGGGCCGCCGAACGACTGTTCGCCCTCGTGCGGGCGACGCTGCGCAACCGTATGGACGACGCATCGCTGTTCGAGGGGACCGACGCGGCGCAGTGGCGTGAAATCTACGACCTCTCCTCGGTGCAGGGCGTGCTGGCCCAGGCGTGGGACGGGATGCAGCTCCTGCCCGAAGCGATGCGGCCGTCCAGGGCGCTGCGCCTGCAATGGGCCGTCAACGTCGAACGGATCGAAAAGGTCTACCGCCGGCAGGAGCGGGCCATCGCCCGCCTCGCGGCGTTCTACCGCGAGCATGCGATCCCGATGATGCTGCTCAAGGGCTACGGCTTGAGCCTTTTCTATCCCGTTCCGGAACACCGTCCCTGCGGGGACATCGACATCTGGCTTTTCGGGCGTCAGCCCGAGGCCGACAAGCTGGTCGCCCGGGAGTGGGGCGTTCCGGTCGACGTGCACAAGGAGCACCACACGACGTTCGACGTCGACGGCATCATGGTCGAGAACCATTACGACTTTGTCAATAAGGAGACGCACGCCTCCAACGCGCGTCTCGAACGGCTGTTCAAGCAGTATGCCGCGCAGCCCGGCGAGTCGGTCGCCGTTGCGGGCGTAGCCGTCTACCTGCCTTCGGAGCAGCTCAACGCCCTGTTCCTGCTGCGCCATGCCGCCGTGCATTTCGCGGCGATCAACATCGGCCTGCGGCATGTTCTGGACTGGTGCGTCTTCGTCGCGCACTGCCACGACCGGATCGACTGGCCGGCTCTGTACGCTGTGGCCCGGGAGACCCGGATGGTCGGGTTCCTGAACTGCCTCAACGCCCTCTGCGTCGACTGCCTGGGGCTGGAGGCCCCGTCGCTCCCGGATTTCGAACGCGACGCCGAACTCGAAAAGCGGGTGCTGGACGAAATCCTCTCCCCGGCGTTCTCCGGCGAGCAGCCCGAAGGGTTGCTGCGCGTGGTCCGGTTCAAGACCCGCCGCTGGTGGGCGAACCGCTGGAAACACCGGCTGGTCTTCGACGAGGGTCTTGCCGGCGCCTTCGTGCATTCGGCCTGGGCGCACCTGAAACGTCCCCGATCCATCGCACACTGACGGGAGCCGGCTTATGCCGGCTCTTCCGTTTTACCGCATAACCCGATCGCATGATGAAGAAAAAGAGCCACCCGGAATTCGTGCGTGCCCTGAAGGCGCGGAATCTCAAAATCACGGTCGTCGGAACATACGAAAACTGCCTCTCCCGGGTTGCCGTAAGATGCGACGTATGCGGTTGGGAGTGGGCACCGGTCGGGGGCAGCCTGTTGCGCGGCCACGGTTGTCCCAAGTGCGCGGGAACCATGCGGAAATCCCACGCGGAGTTCGTGGAGGAGCTAAAATCCAGAAGGGATGACGTGATCATCGTCGGCCCGTATGTGAAAGCGCTCGAAAAGACCCGGTTCCGGTTCCTGAAATGCGGACACGAATGGGACGTGACCCCTGCGCATATACTTAACGGCCGGGGATGTCCGCTGTGCGCGCATTCCCGCCGGGGAGCGTCCCAGCGGCTGACGATGGAGCGTTTTTTGAAACGCCTCCATAAAATCGACCGGAATCTCGTCGTCCGGGAGGGCGGGAAATATGTAAACTATACGACGCCGATCCCTCTCCGCTGCAACGCCTGCAAATACGAGTACGAAGTAAAGCCGGGCGATGTTCTGCACGGCGGCGGCTGTCCGAACTGCCACAGGGCATGCACTTCCTTTCCGGAACAGTTTATCCGCCACGCCTTTGTCCGCATGCTCGGCGAATCGGAAGTCCTGTCGCGGGACAAGACTGCGGCTGGTGTCGAACTGGACGTCTGCATTCCCGCCTTGAGGGCGGCCGTGGAACCCGGTTCGTGGTACTGGCACCGGAATCTGGTGGAGAGGGATCGGGAAAAGCGCCTGCTGTGCGAAAGGAAAGGCATCCGGCTGATAACCGTATATGACCATTATGATGAAACGGCCGTTCCTTTCGACGACTGCCTGGTGACTCCCTGCGACCTTGCCTCCCGCCGGAATATGGGCAAGCTGGTTGCGGTGACGAAAACCCTCCTCGGGGCGTTCGGGCTGGATTCGAACCTCGCCGCGGGCGAATGGGAGACGATCCGGAGGAGGGCCGAACTGGATTCGCGGCGGATGACCACCGAAGAATTCCGGGCGGAGCTGGCCGGGATCAATGATAAAATCGAGGTTATCGGCGAATACACGAGGGCCTCTGATAAAATCAGGGTGCGGTGCAAGGTCTGCAATCACGAGTGGTCCGTTGCGCCCACGACCCTGCGCCGGGGTTCGGGATGCGCCAGCTGTGCCGGCAGGTTGAAACTCACGCATGAACGGTTCGTCGAAAGATTGAACCTGTTGCATCCGGAGATCGTCCCTCTGACCGAGTATGTCAACAGCCAGACCCGCATGACATTCGAGTGCAGGGCCTGCGGCCATGTATGGTCGGCGCAGGCGTATGGCCTCATCACGAAATCCCGCTCTTCCGGCTGCCGGAAATGCTCCGTTAGGGCGATGCTGCGACGACGAAGCCGGAAGGTAAGGTGCATCACCACCGGTGAGGTGTTCGACACGCTTCGGGAAGCCGCCGCCAAATACGGCGTCAGCCGCTCGGCGATCAGCCAGTGTTGCAGCGAGCCTCCGAAACTCAAACGTGCCGGCGGCCGGGAGTGGGAATACGTCGACCTGCTTTCCGGAGAGCGTTGACCTGACGCGGCCGATGCGCGGGAACCGGCCGGATAAAACCGGTCTCTCCTTCCCGAAAACGAAAAAAGGAAGGCCTCGACCTTCCTTTCTCTGGTGATCCCGCTGGGGCTCGAACCCAGGACCCCAACATTAAAAGTGTTGTGCTCTACCAGCTGAGCTACGGAATCTCCGTGTGCCAAAATGGGAATCGTTTCCGTTTTGGTGGTGCAAATGTACGGATTTATTTTTAAAATCCAATACCCGGCCTGCAAATTTTGCGCAAAAGTGTGTTTTTTGCCTTTCCGGCTGCCGGCTGCCGCCTGCAGGCGATAGGCGTCCGGGCATCTTCCGGCGGTTTCGGCCGGCCGGGATCGTGAAATTTGGCGCGCGGATTTTGTTTTGCCGAAATAAAAGGATATTTTTGTAGGCGTTAAGATGAAATCTAACTTTTAAAACCGAATAATTCTATGTGTAAAGCGCTGATAATCGGAGCCGGCGGCGTCGGAACGGTGGTGACGCAGAAAATCGCGGCCAATCCCGTCTTCACGGACGTGATGCTGGCCAGCCGTACCAAATCCAAATGCGACGCCGTTGCGGCCGCCATCGGCGGCAACCGCGTGAAGACCGCCGAGGTCGACGCCGACAGCGTGCCGCAGCTGTGCGAACTGTTCCGCGCGTTCAAACCCGACATCGTGGTCAACGTGGCGCTTCCGTACCAGGATCTCACGATCATGGACGCCTGCCTCGAATGCGGCTGCAACTACCTCGACACGGCCAACTACGAGCCGAAGGACGAGGCGCATTTCGAATACTCGTGGCAGTGGGCCTATCAGGACCGCTTCAAGGCCGCGGGACTCACGGCGATCCTCGGCTGTGGTTTCGACCCGGGCGTGACGGCCATCTTCACGGCCTATGCCGCCAAGCACCATTTCGACGAAATCCACTACCTCGACATCGTCGACTGCAACGCCGGCAACCACGGCATGGCTTTCGCCACGAACTTCAACCCCGAGATCAACATCCGCGAGGTGACCCAGAAAGGGCGTTATTACGAGAACGGAGAGTGGGTGGTGACCGAGCCGCACGAGATCCACAAGCCGCTCAATTATCCGGGCATCGGCGAGCGCGAGTCGTACGTCATCTACCACGAGGAGCTGGAGTCGCTCGTGAAGAACTATCCCACGATCCGGCGTGCGCGCTTCTGGATGACCTTCGGCCAGGAGTACCTGACGCACCTGCGCGTGATCCAGAACATCGGCATGGCGCGTATCGACCCGATCATCTACAACGGGGTCGAGATCGTCCCGATCCAGTTCCTCAAGGCGGTTCTTCCCGATCCCAAGTCTCTGGGCGCCAACTATCACGGCCAGACCTCGATCGGCTGCCGCATCAAGGGCCTGAAGGACGGCAAGGAGCGCACCTACTATATCTATAACAACTGCGACCACGAACAAGCCTTCAAGGAGACCGGCACGCAGGCCGTGTCGTTCACCACGGGCGTTCCGGCGGCTTTGGGCGCTTCGATGTGGGCCAAGGGCCTCTGGCGCGGCGCTGGCGTGTTCAACGTCGAGGAGTTCGATCCCGATCCGTTCCTCGCCGAGCTGGGCGAGCAGGGCCTGCCGTGGCACGAGCTGTTCGATGTGAATCTCGAAGTGTAGGTTTTTGAAGATTGCGGCGCATCTGCCGCACATCCCTCAAAATCCCCGGATGGATAGTGCCGAAGTACGTCCCATCCGGGGATTTTTCACGATGCACGACAGATGCACCGCACCGATCGAAAACCGCAGAGGGATTTTCCGCTCCTCCAAAATCAAAACTGTCGTATCGTTTTCCGCAGAACCGCTTTTCCCGAAATGCCCCTGCCGGCGACCGGCTCCGATGCTTATTTCCGGACCGGGTTTCGCAAGCGATAAGTATAAATGCGTATTTTCCCGAAAACCAAGCCTGCGCAGCGTGGTTTTCAGGAGGTTTTTGCTACTTTTGCAACTGTTTTGGACGTTTTCGTTGAGCGAGGGCAGAGCCGGGCTTGCCCGGATTATGCCGAGCGGAGAAAACGAAGGATGAAATCCAACTAAAAACAATTCGATGATTGACTTTCTGAAACTGCCTTCACCGTGCTACGTCCTCGACGAGGAGCTGCTGGACCGGAACCTGGCGACTGTCGACCGTGTGCGCCGGGAATCGGGCGCCGAAATTATCGTCGCCCTGAAGGCCTGCGCCATGTGGAGCATTTTTCCCGAGCTGGCGAAGCATTCCGACGGCGCGACTGCAAGTTCCGCCGCCGAGGCGCGCCTCGTTTTCGAGGAGTTCGGGCGTCCCGCCCACACCTACGCCCCGGTCTACACGGACTCCAATATCGACGAAATCCTCAATTGCAGCGATCATATCACGTTCAATTCGCTGTCGCAGTTCCGCCGCTTCGGCCAGAAGGCCCTTATCAACGGCATTTCCTGCGGCCTGCGGATCAACCCGCAGTATTCGCCCGTCGAGACGGACCTCTACAACCCCTGCGTTCCCGGCTCGCGGCTGGGCGTCACGGCCGAACAGCTGGCGGCGCACGGCGGACTTCCGGCGGGTGTCGAGGGACTGCATTTCCACGTCCTCTGCGAATCGCGCCCAGAGCATCTGCAAAAGGCGCTGGAGGCCGTCGAGACGCATTTCGGAGCGTATCTCGACCGGATCAAATGGCTCAACATGGGCGGCGGCCACCTGATGACAGCCTCGTGGTATGACTGCGACCGCCTGATCGGCCTGCTGAAGGCGTTCAGGTCCCGCCATCCGAACCTGCGGCTGATTCTCGAACCCGGCAGCGCCTTCACGTGGCGCACGGGCTTTCTGGTTTCGACCGTCGAGGACATCGTGGAGAACGGCGGTGTGACGACGGCGATGCTCGACGTGTCGTTCGCCTGCCACATGCCCGACTGCCTCGAAATGCCCTACAAACCCGCCGTCATCGGAGCGCATGAACCCGCCGACGGCGAAAAGCGCTGGCGCATGGGCGGCACGAGCTGCCTTGCGGGCGACTACTGCGGCGATTGGGCTTTCGACCATGAGCTGAAGGTGGGGGAGCGCGTCGTCTTCGAGGACATGATCCACTACACGATGGTCAAGACCACGATGTTCAACGGCGTACACCATCCGTCCATCGTCATCGCGCGCCGCGACGGCCGCACCGACGTCATCCGCGAATTCGGCTACGAGGACTTCCGGAACCGCATGTCATAGACAATATTGAATTCAGATATACGAAACCTCTTCATGGAAAATTTCACACCTACCCCCTACACGTTGGAATGCGTCGCCACGGGCCGCGAATTCGAAGACGCCGGCTGGATGCTTGCTGACCCGCAGTGCAAGGAGCCTTCGCTCGTGCGCACCAAATACGCCCGCAAACAGATCGACGTGAAACCCGCCGACTGGGGCCTGTACCGTTTCTCGGACTGGATGCCCGTGCGGCGTATCCTCAAAGGTTCGTCGGCTCCCGTGACCTATAAGAGCAAGGGCCTCGCCGCGCACCTCGGGCTGGAAAACCTCTGGATCACCTTCAACGGCTGGTATCCGGCCATCGGGGCCACGATGTCGACCTGCTCGTTCAAGGAGACCGAGGCCTATTCGGTCTGCGGCCGCGCCGCTGCCGACGAACGGCGCGTGCTGGTGGTGGCTTCGGCCGGAAACACCGCCCGGGCCTTCGCCAAGGTCTGCTCGGACAATAACATCAGGCTGCTGCTCTCGGTTCCCTACGACAATATCGGCGCGCTGTGGTTCGACCAGCCGCTGAACCCCTGCGTGAAACTCATTTCGTGCGAGAAGGGCGGCGACTATTTCGACGCCATCCATTTGAGCGACATCGCGCTGAAAAGCCCCGGCTTCTACGCCGAGGGCGGCGCCAAGAACGTCGCGCGTCGCGACGGCATGGCCTGCACGGTCCTTTCGGCCGTGACGACCATCGGCCGCATTCCCGACTACTATTTCCAGGCCGTGGGCAGCGGCACGGGCGCCATTGCCGCCTGGGAGGCCAACATGCGTCTGGTGGAGGACGGCCGCTTCGGGCGGAATACGATGAAACTGATGGTGGCGCAGAACGCCCCGTTCGTCCCGATGTACGACGCCTGGCAGGCGGCATCGCGCAAGCTGCTGCCTTACGACGACGACAAGGCGCGCCGCGACGCGGAGATCATCGACGCCAAGGTGCTTTCGAACCGCCGTCCGCCTTACAGCGTCACGGGCGGTCTTTTCGATGCGCTGAAAGCCACCGGCGGCGAGGTTTTCGTGGCCACGAACGCCATGGCGCGCAAGGCCCGCAAGCTGTTCCACGAACTCGAAGGCGTCGACATCTATTCGGCGGCGGGCGTTGCGCTGGCGTCGCTCGTCAATGCCGTGAACGCGGGTAAAATCGAGAAGGACGCCACCGTCATGCTCAATGTCACGGGCGGCGGCGAGGAGCACTTCAAGGAGGGCAAGGAGCTGTGGTATCTCAAGCCGAGCCACGTCTTCCCGCTCGAACCCGACGAAAACGACGTCGTGGAGAAGGTCGAGGCGCTGTTCAACTGATCCGTTAAATGACCGGGCTTATGAAAAAGGGAATCATTGCCTTAACCGTATCGTTCCTCGCTGTTTCCGCAGCCGCGCAGCAGCCGGTTTCCGCCGACCGTTTCGCCGATGCCGTGAACCATTGGAACAAGGAGCACGGTGCGCAGACCTACGAGCGTTATAAGCCCGACCGGTTCCGTGAAATCGCCGACAACATCGTCGCCTACCAGAACGCCGACGGCGGCTGGCCCAAGAACCTCGACATGCTGGCCCGGCTCGACCCCGACTCGGTGAAGGCGGCCCTCAAGCCGCGCCACCGCCTCTCGACGCTCGACAACGCCAACGTCTATACGCAGGTCGAGTATCTTTCGAACGTCTACCTGCTGACGGGGGACACCCTCTACCGCAATTCGGCCCGCCGGGGCATGGAGTACATGCTCTCGGCGCAGTACCCCAACGGGGGCTGGCGGGGCTGGGACGCCGACGCCGTGACGTTCAACGACGGCATCATCTACGGCGTGCTTTCGACGTGGAACGAGGTCCTCTCCGGAAAACCCCACTATGCGTGGGTCGGCGATGACCTGAAAGCCCGTATCCGGGCCTCGTGGGACCGGGGCATCGACCTGATTCTCAAAACCCAGTGGGTGCAGGACGGCGTGAAGACCGTCTGGGCGCAGCAGTACGACCACGAGACGCTGCAACCCGTGAAGGCCCGGGCTTATGAACTCCCCGCGCTGTCGGCCGGCGAGAGCGCCGACATCACGATGCTGCTCATGCGTATCAAAAACCCCTCGCCCGAGGTCGTCGAGGCGGTCGAGTCCGCGGCCGCATGGTTCGACCGGACGAAAATCACGGGTAAAAAGGTCGTGACGGTTCCGGTGCCCGAGGGGCTGGCGGAGGACCGGAAGATCCGGAAAGACCGGGTCGTGGTCGACGATCCCGAAGCCGCGCCCATGTGGCCGCGTTACAGCGAATTGTCCGACAACCGCCCCTTCTTCGCCACGCGCGAGGGGAAGAAGGTCTACGACCTGCGCGAAGTCCCCGCCGAACGGCGCGTGGGCTACTCGTGGTACGGTACGTGGGGCAACAAGGTGCTGAAAAAATATCCCGAATGGCTTCGCCGCCTGACGGAGAAAAAGTGACGGAGCCATGCGGCGCGGATTCGCCGCATGCGTTCTTTTTCGGAAACGGGCCGTTGCGGTCCGTTTTTTTATTACCTTTGCGGGGCCGAACCGGAAGCCAGTGCAGCCGGACCCGGTTCGGACGTTTTTTCACTTTTAACCCAAATTTCAAACAAATGGAAAACATCCAAACAAAGCAGTACCCCTGCTTCAAGCGTTGGAGTCGCAAAAACTGGTCGGTTTTTGCCAGCCTCCACCGTTATGTGACTATCGGGGTCCTCTCTGTCGGGATGTCGATCCTGCTGCTTGCGACGCAAGGTGCGTCCGCGCAGACTGCCGACACGACCGCTGTCCTCAAGACATTGCGGATACGGGAAGTCGGCGTCACCGGGAGTCAGACGGCTCCCGCGCGCAACGCCCAGTCGCACACCCCGCTTTTCGACCGGAAAGCCCAGGCCCCGGCGCCTGTCCAGACTCTGGAAGCCGCCCTGCGCCTTGCTCCTTCGGTCGATGTCCGCGAACGCGGAGGCAAGGGAACGCAGGCCGACATCTTCATCCGGGGAGGCTCTTTCGACCAGACCATGGTCCTTCTCAACGGCATTGATTTCACCGATGCCCGCACCGGGCATCAGTCCCACGCGCTGCCCGTCGACCTCGACTGCATTTCGGCCGTCGAACTGATCGACGGCGTTCCGGGCGTCGGAGCCTACGCCGGTGCGGTGAACATCCGCACCGCGCCGCTGCGGCCCACCTACCTGCGCCTCGAAGCCTCGGGCGGCCAGTACGGCTATGGCTACGGGAATCTTTCGGGCGCGGTGAGTGCGGGACGCTTCTCGGTGCTCGGCGCGGCTTCGTACCGCCGCAGCGACGGCTACCGGCACAATACCGATTTCTCCAACTACAACGCATTCGTACGGGCGACCTACGACGGCGGGCGGGCCGGGTTCTTCGACTTGCAGGCCGGGTGGCAGGACCGCGATTTCGGCTCCAACGGTTTCTATGCGGCCTACAATCCCGACCAGTGGGAGCATACCGCCACGGCCCTGGGGTCGCTGCGGTGGCTGAAAACCGCAGGCCGCTTTTCGCTGGGGGCCGCCGCGAGCTACCGCAAGAACTTCGACCGCTACGACTGGACGCGCGGCACGGCGATGAACCGCCACAACACGGACAATGTCGGAGCGAAGCTCTGGGCCGACTGCGACTGGGCGGCGGGTGTTACCACCGTGGGCGGAGACTATGCTTTCAACCACATTTACAGCACCAATCTCGGTGACAAGCTCTCGGTTCCCGAAGGCCATTACACCCATGCCAAGGCGCGCCACACGGGCAACCTGTGGCTGCGGCACGCCAAGCGGTGGCGGCATTTCGACGCGGCGGCTTCGGCGGGCGTGAGCCTCACGCCCTACGGCACTTCGGCCCTGTGGAGCCTTTCGGCGGGCTATACCCCCGTGGCCGGGCTGCGCCTCGAAGCCGGGGCGTGGCAGTCGATGCGCCTGCCGACCTTCACGGACCTCTACTACACCTCCCCGGCGCAGATCAACAACCTCGATCTTACGCCGGAACACGCAGTCACATACCGACTTGGCGTGGATTACCTCAAGCGGAGCTGGAACCTTTCGGCGCAAGCCTATTACCGCTCCGGGCGCGACATCATCGACTGGGTCTGGCGCGAGGACATGGGCAGCAAGTGGCATTCCGAACAGACGAGCAGCCTCGATACCTTCGGGATCGAACTCGCGGGCGGCTATACGGTTTCGGAAGGCTTCCTGCGCCGCGTGACGCTCTCGTACGGCTACATCACGACCGACCGGAACGCGGACGTCATCGCCAAAAGCGCGATGGATTTCATGCGTCACAAGGCGGCATTGGCCGTGGAGGTGCATTTCCTGCGGCGGATGTCGCTTGCGCTGACCGGCTCGGTCTACGACCGCAACGGCAGCTACACGCATTACCCCGAACCGGGCAACGCCTCCCTTAACGAAGAACGCGACTACAAGCCCTATTTCCTGCTCGACGGACGTCTCCAGTGGGAGAAGGGCATCTGCCGCCTCTACGTCGACGCCACGAACATCACCGACACGCGCTACTGCGACATCGGCGGAATCCGCCTGCCGGGTTTCTGGTGTACGGGCGGGGTGACGCTGACCATCGGCAAATAACCCTCCGAAGTCGGGGCGCATCCGCTTGCGGAGCGTTTCCGGATTTCGTCCGGCTGCAATCCTGGCCCGGTGCATTTGTGCACCGGGCCTTTCTGTTTTTGCAAAAAGCCGCCTGTTTTGTTACGGTTTTTTCGGATTTCTCCCGATTATTATTTATCTTTGAAGTATAAGAATTTAAATGCGACGATCCTATGTCCCAAAGAATCATTGAATGCGTTCCCAATTTCAGCGAGGGACGCGATAAAGCCGTGATCCGGCAAATCACCGCGGCCATCGAGGCCTCCGGGGGCGTCAAACTGCTCGACGTGGACCCCGGCGAGGCGACCAACCGCACGGTCGTGACCTTCGTCGGCGAACCCGAAGCGGTCGTCGAGGCCGCTTTTGCCGGGGTGAAGCGGGCGGCCGAACTGATTGACATGCGCCGCCACAAGGGGGCGCATCCCCGCATGGGGGCCACCGACGTGCTGCCGCTGATACCGATTGCGGGCGTCACGCTTGCGGAGTGCGCCGAACTGGCGCGCGCGCTGGCCCGGCGTATCGCCGACGAACTGCGCATCCCGACCTATTGCTACGAGGCCGCGGCCTTTGCGCCCGAACGGAAAAACCTCGCCGTGTGCCGCGCCGGGGAGTACGAGGCCCTGCCCGAGAAACTGGCGCACACGGCATCCGCGCCCGATTTCGGGGCGCGTCCCTTCGACGAGGGGGTTGCCCGCACGGGAGCCACGACCGTCGGGGCGCGCGACTTCCTGATCGCCGTGAATTTCAACCTGAACACCACCTCCACGCGCCGCGCCAACGCCATCGCCTTCGACGTGCGCGAAAAGGGGCGTCCCGTCCGCGAGGGCAACCCCATCACGGGCAGGGTGGTGAAGGATGCCGCGGGAAATCCCGTGATGCAGCCCGGAACGCTTCCGGCCACGAAGGCCATCGGCTGGTTCATCGAGGAGTACGGCGTCGCGCAGGTCTCGATGAACATCACCGACATCTCCCGGACGCCGCTCCACGCGGCTTTCGACGAGGTGTGCCGCAAGGCCGACGCCCGCGGCGTGCGCGTCACGGGGACCGAAATCGTGGGGCTGGTTCCGAAACGGGCTTTGGTCGAAGCCGGCAAATACTTCCTCCGCAAGCAGCGTCGCTCGACGGGCGTCGCCGAGGAGGAAATCGTCCGCATCGCCGTCAAGTCGATGGGATTGGACGACCTGAAGCCGTTCGATCCTGCCGAGAAGGTGATCGAGTACCTGCTTGAAGCGGAGGTTCCGAAGAAGCGGCTTATCGACATGACCTGCAAGGCGTTCGCCGAAGAGACGGCGAGCGAATCTCCCGCTCCGGGCGGCGGCTCGATCGCGGCCTACATGGGCGCGCTGGGCGCGGCCCTCGGGACGATGGTCGCCAACCTCTCGTCGCACAAGGCGGGGTGGGACGACCGCTGGGAGGAGTTTTCCGACTGGGCCGAACGGGGGCAGGCCGTTCTTGCGGAGCTTCTGCACCTCGTGGACGAGGACACGGCGGCGTTCAACCGCATCATGGCGGTTTTCGCCATGCCCAAGTCGACCGACGAGGAGAAGGCGGCGCGCAGCGCCGCGTTGCAGGAGGCGACGCTCTATGCCACGGAGGTTCCTCTGCGGACGATGAAGGCCGCCTCGCGGGTTTTTGAAATCGTGGGCGCCATGGCCTCGGAGGGCAACCCCAATTCGGTCTCCGACGCCGGCGTGGGTGCGCTGGCGGCCCGCAGCGCGGTGCTGGGGGCGTGCCTCAATGTGAAGATCAACGCCGCGGGGCTGAAAGACCGTGCCGTGGCCGATGCGCTGACCGCCGAGGCCGATGCGCTGGCCGCCGAAGCCGTGCGTCTCGAAGCGGAGGTCTTGCAGATCGTCGAATCTAAAATCGGATAATATGACACGCGAAGAGTTTCAGAACGACATTCGCGCGGGCATTCCCGACCGGCTGCCCGCCGCGAAACCCTATGACAAACAGATCAACCATGCGCCCAAACGCAAGGACATCCTTTCGGACGAGGAGAAGACGCTGGCTCTGAAAAACGCCCTGCGCTATTTTCCGGTCAGGCACCACGCCGTGCTGGCGAAGGAGTTCGCCGAGGAGCTGCGCCGCTACGGCCGTATCTATATGTACCGCCTGCGTCCCGACTACGAGATGCATGCGCGTCCGATCGGCGAATATCCCGCCCGCTGCCGGCAGGCGGCGGCCATCATGCTGATGATTCAGAACAACCTCGACCCGCGGGTCGCCCAGTATCCCCACGAGCTGATCACCTACGGCGGCAACGGCGCCGTGTTCCAGAACTGGGCGCAGTACCGCCTTGCGATGCAGTATCTTTCGGAAATGACTGAAAATCAAACCCTGGTCATGTATTCCGGGCATCCGCTGGGGCTGTTCCCGTCGCATCCCGACGCCCCGCGCGTGGTGGTTACGAACGGCATGGTGATTCCCAACTACTCGAAACCCGACGACTGGGAGCGGCTCAACGCCCTCGGGGTGTCGCAGTACGGGCAGATGACCGCCGGGTCGTACATGTATATCGGGCCGCAGGGCATCGTCCACGGCACGACGATCACGGTGATGAACGCCGCGCGCAAACGCTTCACAGCCGGCCGCACCGATACGCGCGGGATGCTGTTCGTCTCGTCGGGTCTCGGCGGCATGTCGGGAGCGCAGCCCAAGGCGGGCAATATTTCGGGCGTGGTGTCGGTCGTCGCCGAGATCAACCCCAAGGCGGCGCAGAAACGCCACGAGCAGGGATGGGTCGACGAGCTGCATGAAGCGCTGGATGAACTGATCCCGCGTATCCGCCAGGCTGTCAAGGCGAAAGAGGTCGTGTCGATGGCCTATGTGGGCAACGTCGTGGACCTCTGGGAGCGGCTGGCCGCGGAGGAGATTCCGGTAGATCTGGGTTCGGACCAGACCTCGCTGCACAACCCCTGGGCGGGCGGTTACTATCCCGTGGGGTTGAGCTACGAGGCGTCGAACAAGATGATGGCCGAGGAGCCGGGGCGTTTTAGAGAGTGTGTGCAGGAGTCGCTGCGGCGGCAGGTCGATGCCATCAACAAATTGACCGACAGGGGAATGTATTTCTTCGACTACGGCAATGCCTTCCTGCTGGAAGCCTCGCGCGCCGGGGCCGCGGTGACGGGCGAGGGCGGACGCTTCCGCTATCCCTCCTACGTGCAGGACATTATGGGACCCATGTTCTTCGACTACGGCTTCGGGCCGTTCCGCTGGGTCTGCACCTCCGGGAAGCCCGAAGACCTCGAAACGACCGACTCTCTGGCCGCCGAAGTGCTGGAGGAGATCCGGAAGACGGCTCCCGACGACATCCGGGGGCAGCTGGACGACAATATCCACTGGATTCGCGAGGCCGGGCGCAACCGGCTGGTCGTCGGGTCGCAGGCACGCATTCTCTATGCCGACTGCGAAGGGCGCGTGAAGATCGCCGAGGCGTTCAACCGGGCCATCGCCGAGGGCCGCATCACGGCTCCCGTGGTGCTGGGGCGCGACCATCACGACGTTTCGGGAACCGATTCGCCCTACCGCGAGACCTCGAACATCTACGACGGTTCGTGCCTGACGGCCGACATGGCCGTGCAGAACGTCATCGGCGATGCGTTCCGCGGCGCGACGTGGGTTTCGATCCACAACGGAGGCGGCGTGGGCTGGGGCGAGGTGATCAACGGCGGCTTCGGCATGGTGATCGACGGTTCGGAGGATGCCGGCCGCCGCATCCGCGAAATGCTGCTGTGGGACGTCAACAACGGCATCGCGCGCCGCAGCTGGGCGCGTAACGAAGGGGCCGTCGAAGCCATCCGCCGCGAAATGGACCGCACGCCCGGACTGCGTGTGACCCTGCCTGTTTTTGCCGACGAGGAACTTGTCCGCGAGGCGCTGAACGAACAGGGCGGCGCTTCGGATAAATTATGAATTTCGAATTATGAATTTTGAATTGTCATCCATGGAACATCACCATATCACCGCGGAGCACCTTTCGGTCGGGCGCGTCCGCGAAATCCTCGAACGGCGGCTGCCGCTCGCGTTGAGCGACGACGCCCGGGCGCGCATCGTCCGCTGCCGCGAGTACCTCGACCGCAAGATGGAGAACCCCGAGCGGCCGATCTACGGCATCACGACCGGTTTCGGGTCGCTGTGCGATATTTCGGTGGGCCGCGACGAGCTGTCGCGCCTGCAACAGAACCTCGTGATGTCGCACGCCTGCGGAACCGGGGAGCGCGTGCCCTCGGAGATCGTGCGGCTGATTCTGCTGCTCAAGATACAGTCGCTCGCCTACGGCCATTCGGGCGTGCAGCTGGCGACGGTGGAGCGTCTCGTGGAGTTTTTCAACCGCGGTATCCTGCCCGTCGTCTATCAGCAGGGTTCGCTGGGCGCTTCGGGCGACCTCGCGCCGCTGGCACATATGAGCCTGCCGCTGCTGGGGCTGGGCGAGGTGGAGTATAAGGGCGAGGTGCGTCCTTCGGCCGAAGCGCTTGCCGAACTGGGGCTGGAGCCGATCCGGTTGCAGTCGAAAGAGGGCCTTGCGCTGCTGAACGGCACGCAGTTTATGAGCGCCTACGGCGTCTGGTCGCTGATCCACGCCCGGCGGCTGAGCGAGTGGGCCGACCGCATCGGGGCGTTGTCGTTAGACGCCTTCGACGGTCGTATCGAGCCTTTCTGCGACGAGGTGCACCTGATCCGCGCCCACCGGGGGCAGCTCGCCACGGCCCGGAATGTCCGCGGGCTGCTCGAAGGCAGCGAACTGATCGCCCGCCCCAAGCACCACGTGCAGGACCCCTATTCGTTCCGCTGCATGCCGCAGGTTCACGGAGCCTCGAAGGACACGATCGACTATGTGGAGAGCGTGCTGACCACGGAAATCAACTCCACGACGGACAATCCGACGGTCTTCCCCGAGGAGGACATGGTCGTCTCGGCGGGCAATTTCCACGGCCAGCCGATCGCTCTGGCGATGGATTTCCTGGCGATCGCCCTGGCCGAGCTGGGCAACATCTCCGAGCGTCGCACCTACAAACTGATCTCCGGGGCGCGCGAACTGCCCAAATTCCTCGTGGCGAACCCCGGGCTGAACAGCGGCTTTATGATTCCGCAGTATACCGCGGCGTCGATCGTGAGCCAGTCCAAGGGGCTGTGCATGCCCGCGTCGGTCGATTCGATCCCCTCGTCGCAGGGGCAGGAGGACCATGTGAGCATGGGTTCCAACGCTGCCACGAAGCTCTGGCGCGTGGTCTGCAACACCGAACGGGTGCTGGCCATCGAGCTGTTCAACGCCGCGCAGGCCATCGAGTTCCGCCGCCCGGCGCACACGTCGCCCGAGTTGGAGCGAATGCTGGCCGACTATCGCAAAGAGGTTCCCTTCATCGACAACGACGAGGTGATGTATCCCCATATCGAAGCCTCCGTCCGATTCCTCCGCGGCCTATGAGACTGCTGGTGAAGAACATCGCCCGCATCGTCGGCATCGAATCGACGGGCCGTCTGCGCTGCTGCGGTGCCGACATGAACAAGCTGGGCATGCTCGACGACGCGTGGCTGCTGGCTGAAGACGGCCGTTTCGCGGCGTTCGGACGCATGGACTCTCTGGGCGACATCGCCGCCGACGAGGTCGTCGACGCGGCAGGGGGCATGCTCTTTCCGTCGTTCTGCGACTCGCACACCCACCTGGTCTACGCCGGGAGCCGTGAGCGGGAGTTTCTGGACAAGATCAACGGTTTGTCGTACGAGGAGATCGCCCGGCGGGGCGGGGGCATTCTCAACTCCGCCGACCGGCTGCACGAGACTTCGGAGGACGAACTCTATGCGCAGGCGATGGAGCGCGTGCGCGAGATCGCGGCGATGGGTACGGGGTGCGTGGAGATCAAGAGCGGCTACGGCCTTTCGACCGGGGACGAGCTGAAGATGCTGCGCGTCATCCGCCGCATCCGCGAAAGCGTGCCGCTGGAGGTGCGGGCCACGTTCCTCGGGGCGCATGCCGTGGCGCGTGCCTACCGGGGACGGCAGGGGGAGTATGTCGATCTGGTGTGCAACGAAATGCTGCCCGCCGTGGCGGCCGAAGGGCTGGCCGATTTCGTCGACGTCTTCTGCGACGAAGGTTTTTTCACGGTCGAAGAGACGGCCCGTATTCTCAAGGCCGCGCGCAAACTGGGGCTGCGGGCGAAAATCCATGCCAACGAACTGGCCGTCTCGGGCGGCGTGCAGGTGGGCGTGGCCTGCGACGCCCTGTCGGTGGACCACCTCGAACGCATGGGACGGGAGGAGATCGAAGCGTTGCGCGGCGCGGCGACCATGCCGACGCTGCTGCCGGGCGCGGCGTTCTTCCTCGGGATGAGCTATCCTCCGGCGCGCGCGATGATCGACGCCGGGCTGGGCGTGGCGCTGGCTTCGGACTACAACCCCGGGTCGTCGCCCTCGGGCAACATGCGCATGGTCTGTTCGCTGGCCTCGATCCGCATGAAGATGACCCCCGCCGAGGCAATCAACGCCGCGACGCTCAACGGCGCCTATGCCATGGGGTTGAGCCGCGACTACGGAAGCGTCACTTTAGGTAAGGTTGCCAACTTTTTCATAACCAAACCGATGCCGTCGATCGAATTTTTCTCCTATGCCTACCAGACGCCGCTGATCCGGCAGGTGTTCCTGCGTGGGCGCAAGATGTGCGGTTTATAGGCAGGGGCTGGCCGATACGCTTCGGAACGGGGCGTCCGCCCTTGTCATAACCCGGCTTTCAGGGGTGCGGGCGAGGCGAAACGGTCCGGACCCGAATCGGCGTTTGGGATCTTCTCCGGAATCCTGCTTTTTGCCCGGGCGGCGCAGTTTTTGATTGGAGATATTTATGAAAACCGTTATTCTGATAATTTGCCTCGCCCTGTGCGGGACCGTAAATGGACAAAATATGAAACCTTTGACACCGGAGGAGAAGCGGGTGATCGTGGACAAGGGGACCGAGGCCCCCTTCACGGGCCGCTACTACAAACACAAGGAGGACGGAACCTACGTCTGCCGGCAGTGCGGCGCGCCGTTGTACCGTTCGTCGGACAAGTTCGACGCGGGGTGCGGCTGGCCGAGTTTCGACGACGAGATTCCCGGAGCCGTGAAACGGACCGTCGATGCCGACGGGCGGCGCACGGAGATCACCTGCGCCCGGTGCGGCGGTCATCTGGGCCATGTTTTCACGGGCGAGGGTTTTACGCCCCGGAACACGCGCCACTGTGTCAACTCCGTGTCGCTGGAGTTCGTGCCCGCGGCGAAAAAGGAGCGGACCGAGACGGCGATCTTCGCCGGAGGCTGTTTCTGGGGCGTGGAGCATCTGCTTTCGAAGGAGCCGGGGGTGCTCGATGTCGTGTCGGGATACATCGGCGGACATACGGAGAATCCCACTTACGAGGAGGTGTGCAGCCACCGCACGGGACATGCCGAGGCGGTGCGGGTGACGTTCGATCCGGCGAAAGTCTCCTACGAAAAGCTGGCGCGGCTCTTTTTCGAGATTCACGACCCCACGCAGGTCGGGCGGCAGGGTCCCGACATCGGCGACCAGTACCGTTCGGAGGTCTTCTATACGACACCGGCCCAGCGCGCGACGGCTGAAAAACTGATCGCCGAGCTGCGTGCGAAAGGGTACGACGTCGCCACGCGCGTCACGGCGGCCACGACCTTCTGGCCAGCGGAAGAGTATCACCAGGACTATTACGACCGCAAAGGCGCGCAGCCCTATTGCCACGCCTACACCAAGCGGTTCTGATCGCTGTAAGAGGCCGGTTAGAGGGGCGGGGTCCGCCGTTTCAGTCCCGATGTTTTCTATCCGGCCCGGTGCTCTCTGTCCGGTCCGGTGCTCTCTGTCCGGTCCGGTGCTCTCTGCCCGGTCCGGTGCTTTTCTGTCCGGCCCGGTGCTCTCTGTCCGGTCCGGCGTTTTTCTGCCCGGCCTGGCGCTTTTTGTCCGGCCCGATGCTTTCTGTCCGGTTCCGCACTTTGGCCCGGGCCTTTGGTTGGGGCCGGGCCAAAGCGCTATTTCAACAGGTTGTCCTCCTCGTCCTTGTATTCCGATTTTTTGAAAAACATTCCGCCGAGGCCTTTCAGCGCCTTGACGGCCCGCACGCGGAAACTGTCCAGCAGCGTGCCGTCCTTCGAGACGGTGCCGTAGCCCGTCACGGCGCGCGCCCGGCGGCTGCGGACGAAGGCGATGCGGCCGTACGGCTTGAGTCCGAGGGCCAGCGATCCGTCCTCGCCGCGGATGATGTCGGTGCGGATGCCCACCTTGCGGGCCAGCTCGGTGTCGTAGGCGAAAACCAGTCCGCGGACGCTCAATTCGGGGCGTTGGAACGACTGGAGCCACAGGTGCGTGTCGCGGGCCAGTTCGTAGAACCAAAGTCCGGCGGCGGAGTGGGCTGCGTCGGGAATGTAGCTCCACAGCGAACTGGCCGCCACGACGCCCCGGCGTTCCAGCGCGTCGACCATCGTTTCGACGTAGCGCGGCGGGTATATGGTGTCGGCGTCGATGTTGATGTGGTATTTTCCCCGGGCGCGGTTCAGTCCGCAGAGGCGTGCATGGCCGCATCCGGGCGTCGTTTCGCGCTGCCACGGCAGACCGAGGGTTTCGAAAATCTCCGCCGTGCGGTCCTTCGACAGGTTGTCCGTGGCGATGATCTCCATCGGGTAGCGGCATCGCTGTTCGGCGAGCGACCAGAGACAGGCCGTCAGCCGTTTTTCCTCGTTGCAGGCGATGACCGACACGGTCGCCAGCGGCCGGTCCGACTGTCGTTCGGCGAGTTTCGCGCGCACTTCGGCGACGGTCTCCGCGGGGACTTCGGCGAAGGGCTTTTCATAGACGGGGAGGTATTTCGAGTGCCATTTCATGCGATCGGGGTTTATACGGCAAAGGTAGCATTAAATTCCGCACGGGCAAGCGATTCGGCGCTGATTGCCGGGACGGGGCGGAGGCAGGCCCGGCGGACGGACCGGAAGCCTGCGGCGGGAAAGCGGCCGTCGTCGATTGCGGGACGGAGGCAGGCCCGGCGACAGTCGGCCGGGCGGCGGAGAGTTCGGGACGGTCCCGGCGGCGGATTCCGGAACCTCGGCCGGGAAACGGGGAAAACCGCTCTGCGGCGGCGCTTTTCACTCCGGGGCTGTGCGGAATGGCGATATATTTCTTATTTTTGCGGCTCCAAACGAGTTTTTTATGTTGCGTGTCAAAGGCATTCTCTGGGCGGCTCTCT
>ENA-UEYL01000102-UEYL01000102.1-human-gut-metagenome-genome-assembly--contig:-NODE-102-length-88043-cov-8.132835_pt1 | contig 88043 bp, 76 predicted proteins | sample MGYA00242941_ERZ507946 | MGnify/ENA primary metagenome ERZ507946 (study PRJEB26167, sample SAMN06115482) | human gut metagenome | host: Homo sapiens | place: China:Guizhou | collected 2015-03-11...
TACTTGTACGTCGCCAGTAATATGAGGGCTATGCCCGAAAATGAAAAACCACCCGCTATGCGGGTGGATAGTTATTTTGTGGGCGGAAAAGAATGGGGCTGTGATGCTTTGATGCTGTGGTGCTGTGATGGGATAAAGGCTAAGGCGGAAGGCATGGGAATCAGTGCTCCTCCTTGGCTAAGGCTGCCGGAGGCAGCAGGCTAAGGGGCCTTGCTTGGCCCAGGGAGTGCAGGCACTCCTATCTAAAAGAACGTAGGGCCTCGCACATTTGGTCTTTTATTCCATTTGCTTTTGGCAAATTCGCTTCAGATGGGTCCAATGGCGAGGAGCTCCCGGCCTCAGCGACGACGGCGGGCCTGAGACGCCAGCAATCCGCTAGCGCAGCGACGCGGGAGGTGACGACACGTGGTTAGGAGGGGGAGCGCCCAGGCGTCAACTGCCTAAAATCGTGAGACGGACCGGCCTACGAATCGACATACCCCCATTGCTTCCATAGATTTTTTCATAGAGCAATGAGGGCACGTAACTACATCAAATCGGAGCGATTTTTGCTCCGACCAAACAAACGACTTACAACTACGTCAATCACCATCACGGCCACAATGACGGGGAAGGTCACACCCAGCGGTGTATCGGCGTCAAGAAGACAGCGGTAAAGACCAAAGCCGACGGCCCAAATCAGGAGCTTCAGTACGCTTACGCGTTCATTCCGGTGGTTTTCATGGATAATAAAGTAATCTGCCAGCATGATGGCCGTCATAGGGGCAAAGACGGAACCAATGAGATAGAGGAAGTCTTCAAAGCGGCTGGCGTCAGCCGTGAGGGCAAGGAGGGTGCCAAGGGCCGCTGCGATGAGGGCCTGTCCTTTTTCCGAAAGGACGGTTGTCAGTGCCCGGCCAGATACGCCTGCTGAATAAGCGTCAAGGAAAGTCGTCGTGACTGTCGATAGGAGGATAATGACGATGGCCGAAACGCCAAGGCCGGCACCGACCATGATCCTTGCGATGTCACTTTCGCCCGTAAAAAGGGCCGCGCCCATACCGATGACAAACATCCAGGAGCTGGCGGCAAAATAGGTCAGGCAGCTGACGACGGACGCTTTCACCGGTTTCTCCGCTTCCCGTGTATAGTCCGAAATGACCGGGAGCCAGGAAAGCGGCATGGCAACAGCAAGTTCCACGGCGCCTCCAAAGGTGATGCTGCCGCTTGGCACCGCGGCAGTGTCAGTGCCAAAGATGGTGACTGAAAGGACCGTGGTCAAAAGAAAGAGGGCGGCCATGACAAGGACATTGACCCGTCCAAGCGTTGTCATGCCCATGACAATCCATAGGGCGATGAGGGCACCAATGATGAAGCTCCAGAGCGGCATTCCCAAAGGCGCAATGACCTCGGCCGCTGCTGCCGCACTGACAATCATGACAGCCGTCCAGCCGATGAGCTGGATGACGTTGAGACCAGCAAAGAACTTGGCTCCTTCCTTACCAAAGGAAAAGCTGACCGTTTCCATGGCGCTGCATCGGCTCCGGGCGCCCATGATACCTGCTCCAAGCATGACGGCACCGCCAATGATATGGCCAATGAAGATGGCCCAAAGGCCTTTTTCCCATCCCAGAGGGGAAAGGAGCATGCCTGTAAGGATTTCCGCGATGGAAATACCGGCGCCAAACCAGAGGAGGCCATTTGAAAAAACAGAAGTTTGCTGAGAATCCATGCTTATATCACGCTGCTTTCTTCATGAAATGATTTCTTATGACATCAGTATACTATGGGACCTTGCCCGAGACAAGAAAAAAGGGAGCACGGAGAAATTTGCATTCCTTCGCACTCCCTTTGATCGTTGTTAGCGGGCTTCCTGCGTCAGCGCTCCCATGATGTCGTATGTTTCATGGATATCGGCGCGGCGGACCGTTCCTTTTCCCGCAAGGATAAAGAGCGGATAGCCGGAAAGGACACTAGAAGTTCCTTGCCCATCAAAAACGTGGTAGCCTTTATAAGTAAGGTCCAGTTTCTCTGCCTTCTTGCAGCAGGCGCTTTGCGCAATTTCCTGTACCTTGGTTTCATATTCTTTTTCTGTCATGGTCATTACCCCCTCGCAAAATCAACGGCAGGGGAATCACCCTGCCGCGTTTATTATTGTAGTCTTTTTCCTAAAAATTACAAGGCTTTTAGCTATCGATATTCTAGATACCCCGTATGAAGCACCTTTCTTGCCGTAAAAAAAGACCGCCCTCAAGAGAGCGGTCTCCATTTGATTATTTGATGGTCTTCAGTTCTGTCCAATCTTTATCATAAAGGGTAATTGCATCGCCGATATCGGTGAGCCATTCGCCCTTATCGATTTCGTCGACGGCCGTCTTCAGCATGGGATCGTTGATGAAATCTTTTTTATGGAGCGAAATGGCCTTTGTATTCGGGTCATTGTAGCCAATATATTCGTAGTTCTTGACGCTGACTTCCGGATCATAGAGAAAGTTGATGAAGGCTTCAGCCAGTTCTTTGTGCTTGGCTCCTTTGGGAATAGCCAGTGTATCGGCCCAAACGGTGGTCCCTTCCTTAGGGATAACAAAGCCGACATCAGGGTTGTCGTTATGGACAAAGTGGGCATCGCCGGACCACATCATCCCCAACCACGCTTCTTCAGCAATGAATTTCTGCTTGATGGAATCTGTGTCGTAAGCAAGGACGTTCGGTGCCAAGGTCTTGAGGTCCTTGAAAGCGATGTCAATCTGGCCCGGATCCGTTGCGTTGTTGGAAAACCCATGTTTCTTGAGGGCCATGCCAATGACTTCACGGCTGTCATTAAGAAGGATGACGCGGCCTTTGTATTCCGGGTTCCACAGATCCTGCCAGCTGGTCGGAGCCGTTTTGACGTATTTTTTGTTGTAGATGATGCCCGTCATGCCCCAGGTGTAGACGACAGAATATTCACCATTGGGGTCAAAGGTATTATTTTTGAGCTTATCCATGACGAATTCCGTATTGGGCATTTTGCTCTTATCGAGTTTTTCCAAAAGGTCCAGTTTCTTCATGGTCGTGACCATGTAGTCCGAGGGCTGGATGACATCATATTGGGAGCCGCCGGCCTGCAGTTTGGCAAGGAGTTCTTCATTATTGGCAAAGACGTCATAGTTGACCTTGCAGTCATATTTTTTCTCGAATTCCTTGATGACTTCAGGATTGAAGTTATCGGCCCAGCTGAAAATATTAAGGACGCGGCCTTCTTCTTTTTTTGTTTCTTTTCCGCCGCAGCCTGCAGCAGCAAAGAGGCAAAGGGCCAAGATGAGGGTAAAGAGGGTGCGAAATTTTTTCATAGCTTACTCCTTTCGGGGATCATGGAGGCTCTTCATCTGCAAAAGCTGGCTTACGACCACAAGGGAAACCGTGACCAGCATCATACAGGTGGAAAGGGCGTTGATCTGCGGGGAAATGCCCCGTTTAACCATGGCATAGATGTAAAGGGGCAGGGTCGTCGAATCAGGGCCTGCCACAAAGAAGCTGATGACAAAGTCATCAATGGAAAGAGTAAAGGCCATGAGGGCCCCGGCGATGATTCCCGGCGCAATCATGGGAAGTGTCACATAGCGGAAGGTCTGCAGCGGTGTGGCATAAAGGTCGCTTGCAGCTTCTTCGATATCCTGACGGCTTCCTTCCAGACGGGCTCCGACGGTGATGATGACAAAGGACAGGCAGAAGGTGATGTGCGCCACGATCAGGGACGGTTTCCCGAGGGAAAGACCGAGCTGGGAAAAAAGAATCAAAAGCGACAGCCCCATGACGATTTCCGGGATGAGGATCGGAAGATAGAGCAGACTGTTGAGAACGGTTTTCGAACGATATTGATAGCGATGGAGGGCAATGGCAGCGAGGGTTCCCATGATCGTTGCCACGACTGTTGTAATGGAAGCGATGAGCAGGGAATTGGTTAGGGCCTCAAGGACGCGGTCGTTACTAAGCAGGGACGCATACCATTTGAGCGTGAAGCCGGCCCAGACAGCATTGATGCGGGAATCGTTGAAGGAATAGAGGGTAAGGATGACAAGCGGCAGATACAAAAAGGCCAGGATGGCCAAAGTGTAGGCTACAAGGGTCGTACTACGCCAGGTTTTTTGCATGTTGGGCGCCTCCTTTCTGGGCCTGGAGGGCCTTGTAGTACAAGAGGATCATCACAAGGGCCAAAAGAGCCAGGATGATTGAAAGGGCACTGCCAAAGGGCCAGTCGCGTGCGGCAAGGAACTGGTTCTGGATGATATTGCCTATGAGCGCGCTTTTGGCGCCGCCCATGATGTCCGGAACGACGAACATGCCCAGCGAAGAAATAAAGACGAGGATGGAACCGGCAGCTACACCGGGCATAGTAAGGGGCAGGGTTACCTTGCGGAAGGCTACGCTGGGCGAGGCACCAAGATCGCTGGCTGCCTCAAGGAGCCGCTTATCCATCTGTTCCAGGGAAACATAGATGGGAAGCACCATGAACGGAAGCAGGGCGTAGACCATGCCCAGAAGGACGGCTGCGTCATTATAGAGCAGGTTGAGCGGCTTTTCGATGAATCCCATGTGCAGGAGGAACGTATTGACAAGCCCTTGGGAGCGCAGGATGATGACCCACGCAAAGGAGCGGATCAGGAAGTTGATCCAAAAGGGAATCATGACGAGGATGATGCCCGCCTGCTGCCATTTTTTGGGCAGGATCATGGCAATGGTATAGGCTACGGGATAGCCCATAGCAAAAGTAAGGAGCGTTGTCACAAATGCCGTGACGAGGGTCGATGCAAAAATCGTCAGGTACAGGGGCTCAAAAAAGCGGGTGTAGTTTGCAAGGGTCCAGTTAAAGACGACTTGCCCGTAGGCGGTACGGGATGCAAAGGACACGACCACGACGATAAGGAGGGGCAGGGCAAAAAAGAGGGTCAGCCATCCCATGGCCGGGACGACAAGGAGCTTTCCCCGCTTCATTTTGTCACCTTTACGGCTTCTTCGGCGTTCCATCTGATGCCAACGCGGTCGTCCGCCTTCCACCGTTTCTTGTCATCATAGTATTGGTAGGCTGTCACCATCTGGTTGGTGTTGTCCAGCCGGATAAAGACCTTATCAAAAGTCCCTGTAAAAAGCAGTTCCACAACGGACCCATAATAGAAAGGTTCCTTGGGCGTTCCTTCAAGGGCCTCGCTTTCTTTGGAGACCTCGATAAACTGGGGCCTTACAGCAAGGACGTGGTCCTCATCGCCTTCGATATCAAAGAAGTTGTTTTCCCCAATAAAACCCGCGGCAAATTGGCTCTTTGGATATTGATAGATGGCTGCGGGCGGGTCGTCCTGCTCGATGCGCCCGTCCTTTACGATGATGACCCGATCGCTCATGGTGAGGGCTTCTTCCTGATCGTGGGTGACATAGATGAAAGTGATGCCGAGCCCGCGCTGGAGATTTTTCAGCTCAAACTGCATCTTTTTGCGCAGTTTATAGTCAAGGGCACCCAGCGGTTCGTCCAGCAGGAGCACCTTGGGGTTATTGACAACAGCCCTGGCAATGGCCACGCGCTGCTGCTGTCCGCCGCTCATCTGCTGCGGTTTGCGGTAGCGGAGGTTTTCCAGCTGTGTGAGGTAGAGCACTTGCTCGATGCGCTTATCCTGTTCCTCCTTGGGAACCTTTTTCATCATGAGGCCAAAGCGAATATTATCTTCGACTGTCATGTGCGGGAAGAGGGCATAGTGCTGGAACACCATGTTGACATTCCGTTTGTAAGGCGCAAGGGAGGTCACGTCCTCGTCATCCAAGTAAATATGACCAGTCGTTGGATGTTCGAGACCGGCAATCATGCGGAGGATGGTCGTCTTGCCGCAGCCCGAAGGGCCGAGGAGGGTGACAAATTCTCCGTCGCCAATGGTAAGGTCCAAGGTAGGGATAATGGTATTTTCTTCAAATTCCTTGGTAATGCCTACCAGTCGGATCATCTCTTTCATCTTTGTTGTGTCACAACCTTTCTCTATCAGTGAATTTTCGCAAGAAAAGCGCTGATTTGGTTAAAAATCAGCGGCCATGCAAATTTTTAAGGATGTCCTACCATTATATAGCATAGGGGGCATTTGTACAAAGTTTTTTACGGAAAAAAGGGTAATTTTTGAAAAAGAAGTGGAAAAGGATGGCTTTTTTGCAAAAAAGACGATGAAGCCCCTAAAAATGCCCCCAGAGGGAATGAGAAAAGGGTATAATAGGAGCAACAAAGAAATTGACCCCACAAAGGCGGGCACCTGCCAGAAAGCAGGGGAAAGGAGCAGCCATGACGGCACTTGAAAGCTTGGGACTCCCCCGAGATCTAATCGAATTTATCTTTGAAGCCGCCCATATCCAGCGCTGGAACGACCATATCCGGCCCCAGGGCTTTACGGAACTGGATAAGCAGGCCCATAAAATGATGATCATGTACGTTCTTGCCCGCTGTGAAGAGCAGGATCATGGGGCACGTCTTGATTGGGAAGTCCTTGTCGAAGGCGGTATCTTTGAATTTTTGCACCGCGTCGAACTGACGGACATCAAACCGCCCATCTACCATGAACTCATGCGTGAAAAGGGACCTCTTCTCAATAAATGGGTTTATCGGGAATTGGAGCAGCGCATTCCTTCCTTAAAGGACAGCCGCTTCATGGAAAAAATGCGCCATTATTTTGATGAAAAGGACCATGGCCTTGAAAAGCAGATCCTCCGCGCCGCTCACTATCTTGCTACAGAATGGGAGTTTCGCATCATCTATCACATGAACGAAGGCATCTTTGGGGTTGAAGAAATCAAGAGCACCATCCGGGATGAACTGGAAGAGCATTATAATCTTGCCGGTGTCCAGAAGATTGCCATGGAAGGAAAGACCCGCAAATTCGTTGACCTCATAGGCAAGCTGCGTTTTCAAAAGCGCTGGAGCCAGTCGCCCCGTGTACCCGAAACTTCTGTCATGGGACATGTGCTGGTGGTGGCCATCATGGGCTACTTCTGTGCCCGCAAGATGGGGGCCTGCCGCGGCCGCGTCGTCAATGATTTTTTGGGGGGACTTTGGCATGACCTGCCCGAAGTCCTTACGCGGGACATCATTTCGCCAATCAAGCGGTCTATCGAAGGCCTTGATGACCTGATCAAGGAAATCGAAAACCGGCAGATGAAGGAAATCCTTCTGCCCCTTCTGCCTGACAGCTGGCATGGCGACATCATGAACTTCACCATGCATGAATTCCAGAACCGGATCCGCAAAGAGGGAAGCGTGGTGCTTCTTACGGGGGATATTCCCGAGGCCTACAATAAAGACGGCTATGAACCCATTGACGGGGCCATGCTCAAGGGCTGCGATCACCTGGCAGCCTTTATGGAAGCGTTTTTGAGTATCCAGTGCGGCATCACCTCGAGTCATTTAGCCGGCGTCATCAAGGCCCTGCCCAAGCAGTACGAGGGAAAAATTATTGCTGGCATTCCTTTTGGCAAGGTTTATGAACAATTTACAAATACAATAGAAAGCTAGGCCCTGCCTAGCTTTTTTAGTGTAGAAAAACAAATTGTATACAAAATACAAAAAAATACTCTGTCAACTCTGAATTGTGCTATAATGAGCTTGTAAGGGTTCATTAGATACTATTTTTTAGGAGGCGCTACAAATGAGTTTATTTGAAATGGCACAAATCCCTATGGCTGAAGCTTCCAAGCTGATCAACTTGGATCCCAACATCGAAAAGATCATCTCCAACCCGGAACGCACGGTTGAAGTCAGCATTCCTGTAAAGATGGATGATGGCCACGTTGAAGTATTCACCGGCTATCGTTCCTGCAACAGCACGGTGCTTGGCCCGGGCAAAGGCGGCGTTCGTTTCCATCAGAACGTTTCTATGGATGAAGTAAAAACGTTGGGCTTCTGGATGACCACGAAATGCGCAATTGCTGGTCTGCCTTATGGCGGCGGCAAAGGCGGCGTCATTGTTGATCCCCGCAAGCTCTCCAAAGGCGAACTCGAAAGACTGACCCGTGGCTACATCGACAAGATTGCCCCGGTTATCGGCGAAAAGATGGATATTCCTGCTCCTGACGTTAACACCAACGCTCAGATCATGGCTTGGATGACCGATGAATTCTCCATCATCAAAGGCCAGTTCGAACCGGGTGTTATCACTGGTAAAGCTGTTTGCATGGGCGGCTCCCTTGGCCGTACCTCCGCTACCGGCCGTGGCGTTATCACCGCTACGCTGGAACTGCTGAAACGCCACAACATCAAACCGGAAGATGCAACCATCGCTATCCAGGGCTTCGGCAACGTTGGTTCCTGGACTGCTAAATGCGCAGCCGATAAAGGCCTGAAGATTGTTGCCCTGTCCGATATCTCCGGCGGTATCTATGATGCCAACGGTCTTGATCCGTACAAAGTTGAAGAATATGCCAAAGCTCATGACGGCCTGATCAAAGGCTATCCTGGTGCTACCGCCATCAGCGGCGACGAAGTTCTTCTCCAGGATGTTGATGTTCTGATTCCGGCTGCTCTGGAACTCCAGATCACTGAAAAGAACGCTGACAAGATCAAAGCTAAGATGATCGTCGAAGCTGCTAACGGCCCGACCGATGATAAAGCTGATGTCATCCTCCATAAGAGAGGCATCGAAGTTGTTCCTGACGTTCTCGCTAACGGCGGCGGCGTAACTGTTTCCTACTTCGAATGGGTACAGAACCTCTACAGATACTTCTGGACCGAAGAAGAAGTTGTTGACAGACAGGAACAGATGATGGTCAAAGCTTTCGCAAACGTTTACGATGCTGCTAAGAAGTACAACACCACCATGCGTGTAGGTGCTTACATCGTAGCTATCGGCACGATTGCTGAAGCCCTCAAACTGAGAAAAGGCCTTTAATCTAAGAACCCACAACGGTTCGTGTTTGTGAAACACGATAACAAAAGAGGCGCCACTTCGGTGGCGCCTCTTTTATTGTGCGCCCGGCATGGGCGCACTCTTAAAGGTAAAAGTCCCTAGTCGCAATGGATTGATACGGGTGCGGCTGTAAGGGATAAAAGGGTTCGCTCTTTGCTGTTTCACACCAGAACGCTCCCTGCACAATCTCTTGCTTCGCCTTTTCTAAGGCCCATGGAAGCTCTCAAATCAATCGGCGATGCGCTTACCAAGGAGATTGAGAAAAGAAGGTATCTTGTGGAGAGAAGCGGAGCGATTCAGGCTGCGAGTGAATAGAAAGAGGAGGAAGCGCCCAGAAAACAACGATTCCCAAATAGGAGACGATGACTCTTACAATACGACATGAGCCCCTTGCTTTAGATAAATCTTTGCTAAAGCAAGGGGCTCACATCCTACATCAAATCAGCCAGATTTTTGGGCTGAGTAACGCTATTCAACGACCTTCCTTACAATCTCCTTAAAAAACTCAAACATGCGCATGGTGGAGGGGATGCTGAGCCACTCTTCCGGCGAATGGAGGTTGCCGGCGTCAGGACCGATGGAGATACAGTCAAGGTCCGGACGCTTTTGAAGGAAGAAACCGCATTCAAGACCGACATGGACAGGCGTTGCGGCAAGTTCCTTATGAAAGACTTCGGCGTACGTTTTGGTTGCAAGGTCCTTGATCTTGGAGTCCGGGTGATTGGGCCAGCCGGGATAGACGGCGTAGACAGTGAGTTTACCGCCAATAAGCTCAATCAAGGTATCAAACCGGTATTTGACGACATCGCGCTGGGAATCAAAAGAGGAGCGGACTTCCGATTCTGTCGTAAAAAGTCCCTTCTTGAGGTCCAGGTCCACTTTTCCCGTATTGATGGAAGTCTGCACGACACCAGGGACTTCGCCGTTCATTTCCATGACCCCCTGGGGCATGAGGAGCAGGAACTGGATGAGGGCCTTGGTTTCCTTGATGGAAAGGACCGCATCGATTTCATCAGCAGTGACTGGGGTCTTGGTGAAAAAGAGCCGAGGATTGGTACCTTTATATTCTGCCATAAGGGCCTTTTCCATGGTCTCCATAAGGGCCAGGAAGCCATCCCTAACATGGGTCGGAACCCCGATAATGGCGCTTGCCTCGCGGGCAATGGCCAGACGGAATGTGCCGCCTGTCAAGGCTGCAAGCTGGATGGGAATGGCCCGGCGGGCTGCAAAGAGCATCCGGGATAGGAGCCGAATGGCGCTTCCCCGACCGCGGTGGATATCTTCCCCTGAGTGGCCGCCCATCATGCCGCCAACCCCAATCTTGAAATAGGTCAGGTCTTTACCCGGTTTTTCCGGTGTCACGGTCTTTTCATAGTGGATTCCATAGCCACCGGCGCTTCCCGTAGTGGCATGGTTTTCCCGGGCGTTATCGATATTGATGAGCTGGTGGGAATGGAACCAGTCAATATCTGCCGCCGCGGCCCCGCTGAAATCTTCTTCCTCTGCTGTCGTAAAAAGAACTTCGATTTCCGGATGGGCTTGGGTTTCATCATCCAGGAGAGCCATGGCAAGGGCCACGCCAATGCCGTCATCAGCGCCCAAGGTCGTACGGCCGCCCGTTGTGAGACGGTCCCCCTCAAGGACAAGGGTGAGCGGGTCTTTATTGAAGTCATGGACAACGCCCGGCGCGGCCACACAGACCATGTCAAGATGGGCTTGAAAGAGCAGGACCGGTTTTTCTTCATAGCCCGGTGTGGCGGGTTTCCGGATGTATAGATTATGATGCGTATCTTGCCAGCTCATCCACTTTTCGTGTCGTTTGGCCCACGTATAGATCGCGTTGCTCAGGGCTTTTTCCTTAAAAGAAGCGTGGGGAATTTCACAAAGCCAAAGAAAATAGGAAAAAACAGGATGCTGGTTCAATTCTTCAAGTGTTCTTGGTACTGCCATGGCAAAGGCCCTCCTCTTTGGTATCATTGCCCTCATTGTAGCATATCCCTTTAAGGTTGTCACAAGTTCTTCACCTTAATCGTGATTTGTAAAGAACCTCCCTTATTCTTTGCAAATTGTTAGACGTTTTTGCATCGGTAGTGTTCACTGAATGACAACACCTATTCAAGCAATGATAAACTTGATTAGATTTCTTCAAGTTGGCTGAACACATACATAATTTGTAGTATAATAGCAACATGCATTGAAATACATCTGCTTAAGGTCATGTTGGGAGTTATGGTGGGGAGACCTAGCGGATGATAGGGAATCTTAAGTTAAGGAGTTGCATCATTAATATGGACAATGAAAAAGATTATGGGGAGGCCCATTTGAACCCCTTGCAGCGCCAGAACATGAGAATCTTTATCGAAGCTACGAAAAGTCTCATGGATTCGGTTGAAGAGGAAGGACTTTCCATCCGCAAGATTGCCGCGAAGGCTGGCTACAACAGTGCGACAATCTATAATTACTTCCAAGATCTGGATGAGCTGATCCTTTTTGGTTCCGTGAGCTTTTTTCGCGATGTTTTCCAAAAGGTTCTGGAAGGACGCAGGGACGACATGACTTGGAAGGACCGCTACATTTATTTCTTCCGCAGCCTTGCCAGTGTAAGCTTTAGAAAGCCAAAGGCTTTCTATAATATGTTCTATGGTCCCCACAGCGAAGAACTGGGTCACATTATGCGGGTCTATTTCAACCAGCTCTACCCCGAAGAGCTCAACGGCATTGACGCCGGTTTTGCCCAAGTGATGCGCGAGGGAATCTTGGTGAATAAGTACCGCCTGCTTTTTACCAATCTGCTGCGGGAAGAAAACTATACGGAAGAAGTTGAAAAGATTACGCCTGTGCTTTTGAATTCCCTCTATCATACGTTCCTTCATGAAGCCATCAAACGGGGGAAGGATTTTGATGTGGAACAAAAAGCCGCGTATTTTGTGAAACTGGTAAAGACCATCCTTGATGGGTCCATCATTATTTCCAATTATCAAAGGGAACATAACTGACATGGCTGTACTTTTTTGATGAGAAAAAGCAATCTGAAGCAAGGCCGCTGACCTTCCTTTAGATGTACGGCAGATAAAGGGAGGATCCTGGTCAATCAGCGTAAATAGGCCCATCCGGTTGAAGGAAACCGGATGGGCCTATTTATCTATTTGAGGCGATGTTTCATGCTTTTTTGATCAGATGAGTGCCCTGCGCCACGTACCCTGATGCCAGCGCCAAAAAAAGACGAGACCGCGGCTGCATTCATCAAGGGCCATGGCGACCCAGATGCCGACAAGGCCCCAGAGAAGATGGACGCCAAAGAACCAACCGCCCAAAACGGATACGGACCACATGAAGATGATACCAATCGTAATGGGCGCCTTTACGTCGCCAGCGGCGTTCAGGGCCATGACCATGCACATGTTGACGGCCCGTCCCATTTCAAGGAAGATGTCGACGAACATAATGGTCTTTCCCAGTTGATGGACTTCCAGATCACTCGTAAAAAGGGAAAAGATAGCATCGCAGTTAAAATAGACGAGGATGCTCAAGGTCCCGGAAAGAATCAGGGAAACAAAAATCGTGAATTTCACCTGTTTATCAACTTGCTTGTTGTCATTGGCCCCTTTGAAGTAGCTGACAAGGATCTGGGTGGCCATGGCAAGGGCTTGGGAATAAAGGTAGCTGATCATCGCAATGATGTAGGCATAGACCTTTGTTGTGATGACAGCGACACCAAAGAGATTGACAAACATCATGAGCGTTGTCTGGGATAGATTATAGGAAAAAGTTTCCCCAGCAGAGGGAATGCCGAGGTAGAGCAAGCGGCCCAAAGTCTTTTTGGGAAAAGGACGGAAGTGGGAAAAATCAAAGCGCAGGGTCGTCTTTTTCCGTACGAGGATCATGACCAGGATGAGTCCCAAGGTCTTTGCCGTATTGGTCGAGATGCATACGCCGAGGACGCCCAAGGAGGGGATGGGACCCAATCCGTGGATCAAAATCATGTTGCCTGAAATATTGAGAATGTTCATGATGGACGAAGCGAGCATGGTTTCTCGCAGGAGCCCAAACCCACGCAAAAAGGCGATAAAAGCCATATAAACGCTATGAATCACGACAAAAAGGCCAATCCAGCGCAGATAAAGATGCGCTTCCGTCCAGATTTCCGGCGGTATTCCCAAAAGATGAAGGAATATGTCCGGAAAGAAAAAAAGAATGAAACTGATGAAGCTGCCAAGGATCAGGTTCAAGAGGAGGGAAACGGAAGCGACTTGGCTTGCTTTTTCCCTTTCTCCGGAGCCCCGGTAATGGGCAATGAGAATGGTTGCCGCCTGGGATAGGACCGACAAAGTGAGGATGATCATGTTGACAATCATATTGTCGTTTCCTACAGCAGCAACGGCTTCCTGGGAATAACGGCTGAGCATGAACTGGTCCATGTTGGGAACAAGCATCTGCAGGCTAATTTCGATAAAAATTGGCAGGGACATGACAAAAACGGACCATTTATTGTGGTAATCTGCTGCACTTACCATAAAAAAGACCTCCCATCTGGAAAGGATGTTCGTATCCTATCACGTTAGGAGGGAGGATTCAAGGGATGAGGGAAGGTTGCGAATACGAAAAATATTCGGATAGTTTTTATAGAAAAACGCAAATGTAAGCTAAAAAGTGTCCTGCAGCTTATTTCTTGACTTTTTCATACTTTCTTTTGCCCAAAGTTTCTAAAAGGAGGCCTGCAAGGACGACAAGTAACCCGATCTGCACCAAAATAGGAGGAATCGTTCCAATAAAGAGCGCGACCCAAAGTGGCGCCAGGATCATTTCAAGAAGTGCAAGAAGGGATGCTTTTTGAGCGGAAATGGTTTGTACGCCCATGGCAAATAGGCCATAACCGCCTGCTACTTGAATAATCCCCATGATGAGCATCAAGATCCAGTCAAGCGGAGTCATGGCAGCAAACCCGAGGCGTGCTGGTTCAAACAAAAGAAATACGACGCCTGCCGTTGCGAGATTTGCCAGACAAACGGCGCCCAAGGCATTAGTGTCCGTTACTTTTTTTGAGGAAAGTGTCATGAGAGCAAAAAATATGCCTTCTGATAAGGCAATCGTATTTCCCGTCCCATTGGAGTCCCCAGATCCTCCGCTCATCATGAAGATGGCAACACCGGCTGAGATGATAAGGACCGGCAGAAACTGCCGCCAAAGAAGCTGACGGGTCACCACGACGGTGCCGATAAAGATCCACAGGGATGCCGTATACTGCATGCCGATGGCAATGGCAGGGCTCGTAAGCGATAAGGAAACAATCACGGAAAGGCAAAGTGCGGTATATGAAATAAAGTATAGTGGAAGGCAGCGGTTTCTCCTGATTTCCCTGATCCGCAAAAAGGGAAGGAGGGCGAGACCCGCAATAAGGGAACGTAACCCGCAGATGAGAAAGGGATCAAGGGTCAGGTATTTAACGATGGGAGAGTTGATGCTCCAACAAACAGCGGCTAAAAGGACCAAGAGGGTTCCCTTAAGTTCATTTGAAAATTTCATGGTTGCACCACCTTTGATGGATAACTTTCAATAGATTTTCAATCATGATTGAATTATAATCAAGATAGATATTAGAATTATCTGTATTATACGTAGAAACAGGGAGTATTGTCAATTCTGAATTTGTAAGAAAGGAGCCCTATGAACGATCAAAAACAACTGATTTCATCTCTTGGAGAAGAGATGACAATCCGTCAGAAACGAACAATGATATTTTTTATTGAGGCGACTAAACATATCTTGCAGGAAGATGGCTATGATCACCTGACGATTCGTGAGATTGCTCAAAGAGCGGGTTACAATGCAGCAACCCTCTATCACTATTTTCGAGACCTTGATGAGCTGATTATTTATGGCTCAGTTGGTTTTCTCAGTGACTATGTTTGCCTTTTGGCCGGCCGAATCAAGCCTTCCATGACCGCTCTCCAAAAATATCAAACCATCTATGCCTGCTTTAATGAAATCGCTTTTGTTTGGCCCCGAGTGTTCTATCACATGTTCTTTGGAAACCATCATGTTGATTTGGGGCAGGTCATCAGCACCTACTACAAGGTCCTTTACCCTGAAGAAATCCAAAAAATTCCCGATTTGCCCCTGCGGGAGATGCTGCAGCGAGGAACCTTGTTTGAACGTGATCAGGTCATCATGGACGAACTCGTGGCAGAGGGCACCATCCGAAGGGAAGATGCGGCCCTCACGTTAGAGACCATCATTGCGCTCCATGAACGTTATCTGCATCAAGCAAGCCTTCTTAAGAAAGAAGATCCCCGCCCCTTGGAAGAAGCTTTCCAAAAAGTCTTTCTCTTTGTCCTTGAAAAGGTTTCAGCAAAGTCAACCGTCCCCCGTTAGGTCAATCCCTTTTACCCTGGATCCTCCAGGATGAAATACTGGCGGAAGAAATCAATCCTATCAAAAGTGAGGTGTTTTATGATGAGTCAAGCCGTTAATGAAAAGCAGAAAGAACGCTCCCTTCATGCGTTAAATCCAATGGTCCTGCTTGCTCTGATTGTATTTCTTTGTTTTCTCGCTTCTTATGTTGTTCCTGCTGGGGAATATGCCCGAATCCTTGATCCCGTGATTAACAAGGAAATCGTTGATCCTGCTTCCTTTTCTTATGTGCAGCAAAAGCCCGTTTCTTTTTTCTTTCTCCTTCAATCCCTGACCTTAGGGCTGCAAAATGCAGCAGAAATCATCTCTTTTCTTTTCATTATTGGCGGCACTTTTGCTATTATGGAGGCAACAGGCGCCATTGGAGCTGGATTATCCAACATTGTCCGTAAGATGAAGGGCCGTGAGCTCTTGATGATTCCTGTCTGCATGGTCCTTTTTGGGATGGGGTCCTGTTTTGCCGGGAATTTCGAAGAATTCCTCGCCTTCATTCCTCTCGTCATTGGTATTACGGTTGCCATGGGATTTGATTCCCTGACAGGGATTGGCATCGTCTTTTGTGCAGCTGCTTCTGGATACGCGGGTGCTGTGACCAATCCTTTTACGGTGGGCGTTGCCCAAGGCATTGCAGGGCTGCCTTTATTTTCCGGACTGCAGCTGCGTCTTGCCCTGTTTGCGGCTCTGATCTTGGTATCGATTGGCTACGTGACGTGGTATGCGCACCGCATTAAAAAACATCCCGAATGCTCATCGGTCCATGAGGAAGACCTGAAGTATAACAGGACTTTGGAAGCTGAAGAAGTTCCCCATATGACAACACGTCATAAAATGGTTCTTTTGATGTTTGTTCTTACCATTGCTGCCGTTATCGTGGGCGTCTTGAAATTTGATTTTTATATCAACGAAATGGCTGGACTCTTTCTATTCTGTGGAATCGTCAGTGGCATCATTGGCGGCCTTACAGCTGGTGAAATTGCCGATGCTTTTCTCAAGGGATGTGGGAATCTGCTGTTTGCCAATATTGTCATAGGCATGTGCAATGCCGCGACAATTATCATGCAGGAAGCTCATATCATGGATACAATCATCTATTTTCTGGCTGGACTGTTAAGTGGGCTGCCTCCAGTCCTGACGGCTTGCGGAATGTTTGTAATCCAAGACATCTTTAACATCCTGGTACCTTCGGGAAGTGGCCAGGCTGCGATTACAATGCCGCTTATGGCTCCTTTAGCTGATCTTATTGGCGTGACCCGTCAGACCGCCGTCCTTGCCTTTCAGATGGGAGATGCCTTCACAAACGTCCTTGCTCCGACCAGTGGAGAAGTTGTTGCCGCCTGTGCTATGGCCCGTATTTCCTTTGGAAAGTGGTTCCGCTGGCTTCTGCCGCTTTTTGGATTGTGGTGGCTGGTTGCCTTTATCTTCCTCACCATTGCTGTAAAGATTCACTATGGCCCATTTTAAAGGAGGAAGAGGCAATGAACCAAAACAAGATGTCCCTGGATACTCTCCAAAAGGAAGCGGTGTTCAGCCATTTCTTTGCCCTCTGTCGGATTCCCCATAACTCCCATGAAGAAAAAAATCTCAGTGATGCCATTTGGACATGGGCCAAAGCAAAAGGCATGGCGGTCTGGCAGGATGAACGAAATAACCTGCTCCTGCGGCGGGATGCCTCACCGGATGCCCGCCAAAAGCCGGGTCTCATTATGCAGGCCCACATGGATATGGTCTGTGAAAAGGCACCCCATGTGGTTCATGATTTTCAAAAAGATCCCCTTGTCCTTGAAGTTAGTGGTGATTTACTGGGAACCGGCGGACGTACAACACTGGGAGCTGATGATGGCATTGGCGTAGCTTTAGGGCTTGCCATCATGGAACATCCGCCGGCTTCCCATCCTGAGCTGGAACTGCTTCTTACAACGGATGAAGAAGATACCTTCAGCGGTGCAGCTGCTGTCGATTTTTCTAGGATTCATGGCCGCCAGCTTCTCAATCTTGATCATGCCCGGGAAGGGCAGGCCATCGTTGGAAGCGCAGGAGGCATGGGGGTCTGTTGCCAAAAGCACGTCCAATTGGAATCCGTTCAGAAAGAGGATCGCTTCATCTGTCTTTCCATAGACGGTATGGTGGGCGGCCATTCTGGGGAAGATATCCATCGCGGAAGGGGAAGTGCCATTTCTTTATTGGGAAGATGGTTGGAGGCAGCAGGAAAAACGGCTCCTTTTCGTCTTGCCCAGCTTAAGGGCGGTACCTTCCGTCTTGCCATAGCTCGTGAAGCAAGGGCTGTCATTGCTGTGGATAAAGTTGTGGAGCCTGCGGTCGTAGAGACCCTTGAATCAGCAAGGAACCATATCCTTTCTGAATATAAGGAAACAAATCCGGAAATGAGGATGCACATCGAGGCCACATCAATAGACAGGATTTCCGTCATTTCAGCAAGGGACAGCAAACTCACGACAGCATTCCTTCTGCTTGCCCCACAAGGAATCCTTGAAATGGAAGGCCTGGATCACTTTTGCGTCAGGTCCAGCGCAAATCTGGGAGAACTGACTTTTGATGAAAAAAAGAAATGTGTCAAAGGGATTATAGAACTGCGTTCTTCGGCCACTATGGGGGCTGAAGCGATGTATGGAAAGATTGAGGCGCTCATGCATCTTGTTGGGGGCAGCTGTACCACTTTTAGTCCGTATCCAGCCTGGCCTTACCGGAAAAAATCTTCTCTGCGGGAGAAGGTTAGGAAAACGTATGAGACCCTAGGGCAGGGCGCCCTTCTTGTCACACCTGTTCACTGCGGTTTGGAGTGCGGATTTTTTGCTGCTGCTTGCCCTGACCTTGACTGTGTCTCCATGGGGCCCGATACCTTTGACCTGCATTCACCTCAAGAGAGCCTAAGTATTTCTTCGACGCTTCGGGTGGAGCACTTCCTGCGGGAGCTCATCAAGGAACTGGCTCGATAATAACTATAAGGGTAGGAGCGATCGTGAAGACCATGATCGCTCCTTTTTGGCTTTGGGACTATGTAAATAAGGATTTCAGGCCAAAGGGCTGATGCCGTTTTTGGCACCAGTGTCACTTTTCATGGAAAAGAATGAGCGCGACTGCCTTTTTTGCTCCAGCGTAAGTGCGAGAAACATGTTTGAAGTTAAATTCACACCTTCTCCCGTAGGGCGGTTTGATGGGACCGCGCCTTCGTGCTTTTACCTACAACTCACAACGAGCTCCCTCCCAAAGGGAGGACGGTTGAGTCTTTAATAGACTACGAGCTTCCTGCATAAACATATCTTTAAGGATAGTGGGCCAGACCGGGTCCATCACCTAGGCGCAATTTGTGCACCAAGTAACCGGTTTCGGATCTCTTTGGCCAAGGTCCGCATTTTCTTTTCCTTGAACCTTGTTCCGAGGTAGGCAATACCGATGCGGCGCTGGGCCTTTTTTGAAGCGAGGGGGTAGAAGCGGACGTTGCTGTCTTTTTTTGTCAGCACAGGCAGCAGGGTAGAGGGCAGGAAGGCGACGCCGTAGTTATGGCTTACGAGGGAGTAGACGGTATCAAGGTTATCCGATTCGTAGATGGCTTTGGGAAAAAAGTCATATTCCCGGCAGAGGCGCTGCGTCAGGTCATGGAACTTGAGGCCTTTGCGGAGCATGACAAAGGGCAGGTCCCGAAAGGGTGCAAGGTTGAGGCTCTTTCCGTCCCAGGCGTGCCCAATGAGGGCTGCTGCGTCCTTATTTTCCGCCGCGTGGGCAAAATAGACTTCTTCCTCATAGATTGGCACGAAATTTATGTCCTCATGATGGATGGGTTCAGGGAAAAAGCCCAGATCAAGGCGCCCTTTGAGAATTTCTTCTTCAAGATGGTCGCTGGACCCTTCGAGGATTTCTACATGGTGGTCCGAGGCCGTGCTGCGCAGGACGTCGAGCATGGGCACAAGAAGGTACTTGCCGTAAAACTGGGAGGCCCCGACGGTAATGCCTTCTTTTTTGCCCCAGCGATAAGCCGCCATTTCCTTTTCAAGACCGCTGATGGCAGAAAGGATGACACGGCCTTTTTTTACGAAGGTAACGCCAGCTGGCGTAAGTCTCAGGCCCTGTGAGCCGCGCAGAAAAAGGTCACAGCCCAGGCGGTCCTCGACGCGCCGCACGTACTGACTGAGGGCAGGCTGGCTGACGGAAAGGTATTTGGCTGCTTCGGAAAAGCTGCCTTTTTCACTGATGACAATGACATACTGCAGTTCCCGGCTGTCCACGAAACCACCTCATCTATAATGTAATATTATAGATATATCATAAGCAAATATTATACGAAAGGCAAGCCCTATGATAGGATATTTTCAGAATCCTTTGATATTGATTGTCTAAGAAAGGGGAGTTTCATGATGAAAGATAATTTAGCGCGTAAATTGATCCGCCGCCATTTGGCTGCACCCAGTAACATGATCCCGGGCAGTGAAATCAGCCTGACCGTTGACCATACCCTTACCCATGACATCAATGCCGTCATGGCCTATCTAGCCTTTGAGGCCCTTGATGTGCCCCGCGTCAAGACGAAGCTGTCCGTAAGCTACATTGACCATAACCTTCTGCAGATCGATAACAAGACGCCGGACGACCACATTTATCTCCAGACCCTTGCCAAAAAATATGGCCTAGTCCTTTCCAAAGCGGGCAACGGCATCTGCCATACCCTGCACTGCAGCCGTTTTGCCAAACCGGGCCTGCTCCTTTTGGGCGGCGACAGCCATACCCCAAGCTGCGGTGCTGTGGGCATGCTTTCCATCGGTGTAGGCGGGATGGATATTGCCACGGCCCTTGCTGGCTTTCCTTATGTCCTGAAGATGCCTCAAATTGTCAAGGTGAACCTGACGGGCCATCTGCGTGCTGGGGTGGCGGCAAAGGATATCGTCCTTGAAATGCTGCGCCGCGTTTCCGTCAAGGGCGGCACGGGAAAAATCTTTGAATATGTGGGCGAAGGGGCAAAAACCCTTTCTGTACCGGAACGCATGACCATTACCAATATGGGTGCTGAAATGAATGCCACCACATCCCTTTTCCCTGCAGACGAGGTGGTCCGTGAGTACCTGAGAGCCCAGGGAAGGGAAGGGGACTTTGAAGAAATCCTACCTGATGAAGGCTGCTCTTATGATGAACAAATCAATATCGACCTGTCAGCCTTGGAGCCGCTCATTGCCCTGCCTCATCTGCCCGATCATGTCGTAACCGTTAAAGAGGCGCCGAAAGTGCCCGTGAACCAGGTCTTTATCGGCAGCTGCACCAACGGTTCCTACAGCGACTTCAAAAAAGCGGCTGCTGTTCTTAAGGGTCACCAAGTCGCTGAAAGCGTGAGCCTTGTCTGTGGCATCAGTTCCCGCCAGATTTATCTCAAACTCATGGAAGACGGCGTAATCGGAGACCTCCTGAATGCCGGTGCCCGTATCTTGGAACTGGCCTGCGGCCCTTGCTGCGGCATTGGCTGTGCCCCCAATTCCAAGGGTGTTTCCGTCCGTACGTCCAACCGCAACTTCAAAGGCCGCAGTTCCACGCCTGACGCGTCCCTTTATCTTGTAAGCCCTGAAACGGCGGCTGCGACGGCCATCAAAGGGGTCTTTGCGACAGCTGACGAAGTCATGGACGATGTGTCCGTTCTTGCTTCCATCAAGGAGCCTGATGCGTATCCTGTAAACGACAGCCTGTTCCTCCAGCCGGCGCCGGAAGGAAATGACGTGACAATCGTCCGTGGCCCCAACATCAAGCCGCTTCCCGTGGCCGATCCCCCGGAAGATACGCTCACGGCCCGCGTCAGTCTGAAAGCCCGCGACAACGTATCGACCGACGATATTACGCCGGCAAGTGCCGAGTTTTCCTCCATGCGCTCCAACATGCCCGCCATGGCCCAGTACGCCTACTGCCGGTATGATCCGGACTTTGCCAAACGGGCCCAGACCATGAAAAAGAGCTTCATCATTGGCGGCAGCAACTATGGACAGGGCTCGAGCCGCGAACACGCGGCCATTACGCCCATGTACCTTGGCGTCAAGATGATCATTACGAAGGGCTTTGCCCGCATCCATAAGAACAACCTCATCAATCATGGTGTCATTCCTGCTGTCTTTGCCGATCCGTCCGACTATGACAAGATTGACCAGGAAGACGAACTTTCCATAGAAAACCTGCGGGAATCCTTGAAAAACCGTGAATTTATCGTGACGGACGAAACGAAGGGCTTTACCTTCAAGGCAAGACTCGAAGTGAGCGACCTTGAAGCTGATATCCTTCTTGCCGGCGGGAAACTGCGCTATACGAAAAAACGATTGGCTGAAGCGTAGGAAAGGGGGACACACCATGTTTGCTTATGTAGGTTGCAGAACGACGAAAAAACGCAATGCCCGGGGAAAAGGCATTTCCTGCTACGAGATCAATGATAAGGGCGATTGGACGCTCAAAAGCATTACGAAGATCCTGGAAAATCCGTCCTTTCTCGCTTTTGACCGGACAACATCCTTTCTCTATACGGTGCATGGCGATGATAACGATGTGAGTGCTTTCAAGGTTGAAAATGACGGCAGCCTGACCTTCCTCAATACGGTCCGCGCCGAAGGCCGGAACCCTGTCTATATTACGCCAAGCCTCAACAACAAGTTCCTTTTTGTGGCGACCCTCCAAGGCGGAGCCGTGGCAAGCCTGCCCATCCTGCCTGATGGGAAACTGGGCGCTGCCGTTTATGTAGAGCATCTTGAAGGCCTTGACGAAAACGGCGTGTCCCATGCCCATGAATGCCTCCTTGACCATACGGGGAAGTTCCTCCTTGTTCCTACGCAGGGACGCAAGATTGGCTATGAACGGGTATGGGTCCTGCGTGTCGACGATGAAACGGGCAAGCTGACCTGTGTTCACATCGAAGAAGCCCGTACCTATGACGAGCCACGCCACATTGATCTGACGCCGGACAATAAAAGGGCCTATCTGGTGAACGAAAAAGGCAACAGCGTGCGTTACTTCACCTTTGACGACACAACGGGCGTCCTTACGCCCCATCAGGTGACGCCGACCCTGCCCGAAGACTATGTGGGCCAGGGCCAGGCAAGCGCCAGCCTCGTCCATCCAAGCGGCCGCTTTGTCTACGCTTCAAACCGTATCCACGAAAGCATCGCTGTTTATGGCATCGAAGAACCGAGCGGCTTTCTGCGCAGCCGCCAGTTCATTTCCTGCGAAGGTAAGACGCCGCGCTTCATGACCTTCAGTCCTGACGCAAGGGAACTTGTTGTGGCAAACGAAGACAGCGATACGCTGAAGTTCTTTGCCATCGATCCCCAAATGGGCTGCCTCACCTATACCGGTAAAACGGTTCACACGGAAAGCCCGACGAGCATCGTCTTTAAGTGAGGTGAATGTATATGGATCTAGGTGTCATTTCCCTTATGCTGCTCCTTGCAGCAATCATCCTCGGTTTTTTCCGCAAGACCAATGTCGGTCTCGTATCGCTCCTTTTTGCCTTCATCCTGGGACACCTTGCGGGCATGAACGATGCGTCCATCCTGAAAGGCTTCAATCCGAACCTTTTCATCAAACTCATGGGCGTTACCTTCCTTTTCAGCGTCCTCACCGTAAATGGGACGATTACCCTTCTTGCAAAGAAAATCGTCTCCCTGGCGGGAAAGAATAATTTTCTTATTCCCATCCTGATCTATCTCATGGGGGCGGGGCTTACCATGTGCGGCCCTGGATCCATCCCGGTCCTTGCCATCATGCCGGCCTTTGCCATTCCCATTGCAAAGGCCCATGGCTATCACCCTCTCATGCTTTCCATCATCGGCTGCTGCGGCTGCTTTTCAGGCCGCATGACAACCCTTACGCCTGAAGGAATCCTCACTTATGAGCTCCTTACAAAAGCTGGCGTCAATGTGGCTCAAGCTGTCCATCCCGTCTTTGTGAACCAAGTGATTTCGGGTCTTCTTCTTGCTGTGATCTGCTTTGTGTACTACAAAGGCTGGCGCGTCACGGCGCCGGACAAAGCGGAAGAAGGGGAAAAGGCATCTTTTAGCCAAAAGCAGCTCCTATCCCTTTTGGGCCTTGGCGTCATGAGCGTCCTTGTTGTCCTTTTTAAGTACAACATTGGGCTTGTCTCCTTTGCCGTGGCGGCGGTCCTTCTCATGTTTCACTGCGCCAGCGAAGGCAAGAGCTTTAAAGGCGTGCCCTGGGGCGTTCTAATCATGGTCTCCGGTGTCAGTACCCTTATGAGTATCGTCATCAAGACCGGGGGAATCAAACTGCTGACCATCACCCTTTCCTCTCTTATGACGCCTTTTACGGGAAGTGCTGTCATGGGTGCCACGGCAGGTATTATGAGCCTCTTTTCATCCGGCCTCGGCGTCGTCTTTCCGACCTTGCTTCCAACCGTCTCAAGCGTGGCGGAAACTGTGGGCGGCCTGAACCCGATTGAACTGGGCTCCCTTGTCGTCATTGGCGGCACCATTACGGGCCTTTCTCCGGTCTCTACGACAGGGGGCATGATCATGGCCCTGCTCATGGCTGACGACCCGGACAATCAGGAAAAGGAACAAAAAATCTTCCTTTCCCTCGTCTTCTGGGGCCTTGCAGCTTTGGTGCTGGTTTTTGTATTGGCCCTTATTGGTGTGTATCGGATTGCATTGTAGTCATGGCCGGAGCAAGAATCGCTCCGCTTTTTCACCATGACCGACTTCCCTTGCTTGCTTCCTTATTTTATGGATGATGCAAGGAAGGTATGACGAGTCGTAAGAAATTACGTACGGCAATCTCATTTCTAAGACGCCTGGAATATGCCTTTGTTCCTTTAATGCTGAGTAAAATTTAGGGGAACGACCTATAGTTTTACTCTATATCATGTTCATAATTATCTATTATACAAAATGCTTGCACTGTGGTAAAATTTGAAACGTAGCGATCCTCAATCACAGGAAACCAAGGGTTTTGAAGATTGAAATCCTAATAACAACCTCTAACACCCATACAATAAGAAGCCTAGAAACTGACAGGGACAGTTTCCAGGCTTCTTATTGTATGGGATTGGCTCCTTACATGCGGCCCAGGATATGTTCCCGGTCCCGTTCGATGAAGGCTTTCATTTGCTGGTGGTTTTCCTCAATCTTGATACGCATGGCCTTGGCCACTTTTTGGATAAAGGGATCTTTTTCCTGGTCCCTGCTGCAGTAAAAGCCAAATGTCCGCGTTGCGGACGGCGTCATGAGCGGAAAGAAAAGTACCCGATTTTCCTTTTCAAAAAGATTCGTGAGGGGCGTCAGGGAAAGGATGGCCACTCCATAATTGTGGTTGACCAGGGAATAGAGGGTATCCAGGGTCTCTGATTCGCAGATGGGGCGGGGGATAAAGCCGAAACTTTGGCAGATGTGAAAGGTCAGGTCCCGCAGTTTGGCCCCTTTTGTATGAAGGACGAAAGGAAAGTCTCGAAAGGCGGATAAGTCAAGGAATTTGCCGCTCCAAGCGGATTTTAGGAGTTCGACCGCTTTTTTGTTGTCCCGTGATACGGCAAAGTAGAGCGGATCCTGGCAGAGGGGAATGAAGGCCACATCGCTGCGTGCCGGCGGTCCTGGGAAAATTCCAAAAGAAATGCGCCCTTCGAGGATTTCCTTTTCAAGGAGCGTTGAAATCCCATCGACAAAAGCCACGTCTGAATCAGGCCGCAGCTTATGGACAATCTTGATAATGGCCGGCACGAAGGATTTTGAATAGGACTGGGAAATGCCTACCCGGATCATGGAACGGTTTCGCTCTTTGGCCAGGTGCAGGGTTTCTTCCATTTGACGGATTGAGTCAAGCAGTTTTTCCGCTTCCCGCGCGTAAACTTCCCCAAAGGGCGTCAGCATGACCTGGGCCTTATCCCGAAAGAAAATCGGTTCGCCCAAACGCTGTTCCAAACGGCGGATGTATTGGCTCAGTGACGGCTGGCTGATAAAAAGACGCTGTGCGGCTTTGGAGAAATTCTGCGTGTCCCGCACGGTCAGTACATAGGTTAAATCACGACTGTCCATAATGAGGTCCTTTTCTATAAAAAGTTAATAGCTTTTACCTATCATATCATAATAGAGATGTATTATACAATGGGTAAGCAAGGTGCTATCATCATGGTAACAGCTTGAATGGCTGCATGCGATGATGATTCTGAGTCCCCCTCAGGATCTGGACTCCGGAGCGTGAGCTCCCGTTCATTTTTTCGGCCTTACGGTGCCCCTCACCGGAGGGCCTTTTTTCTTTATCTTTTACAAGGAGCCAAAGGCGCTCAGAACCAAAAAACCTACAGAAGGGAAAGCAGTTTTTCCACATCCTCTTTTTTGGTGGACCAGCTCGTTACAAAGCGCACGACGAGGGTGTCCTCATCCTTGCGTTCCCAGACTTCAAAGTCGACCTTTTCCCTGAGGGATTGGACCACTTTTTCCGGAAGGATGACAAACTGCTGGTTCGTATAGGAGTCGATGTAGAGCGCATAGCCTTTTTCCAAAAGGCCCTTTTTCAGTTTCATGGCCATGTCGATGCCGTGGCGGCCCAGCCGTTCATAAAGATGGTCCGTAAAGAGCGCTGCAAACTGGATGGCCGGCACAAATCCCTTGGCGAGCATGGCACCTTGACGTTTGGCATGGGTAGGAAAGAGCTTGTCCATCCCTTTAGGAAAGACGATGGCTTCCCCCAAAAGGGCGCCGACTTTGGTCCCACCGATATAAAACGCATCGCTAAGGCGCGCAAGGTCCTGCAGGGTCAGTTCGTTTTCCTTTGCGGCAAGGGCATAGCCCAGACGGGCCCCGTCGATATAAAGGGGAAGGCCATAGGCGTCGCAGACCGCACGGATGGCTTCCACTTCACTAAGCTTATAGAGGCTGCCATATTCCGTAGGATGGGAAATGTAGACCATGCCGGGCTGGACCATGGCCGTATAGGATTCATCTTCATAAAAGGCCTTGAGGTAGGCTTCAAGGGCTGCTGCGGAGACCTTGTCTTTTTCCGACAGGGTGAGGACCTTGTGTCCCATGGCTTCAATGGCACCTGCTTCGTGGCAGTTGATGTGACCTGTTTGGGCGCAGATGACGCCTTGATAGGTCTTGAGAAAATGGGAGATGACAACGCTGTTTGCCTGCGTGCCGCCGGCAGCAAAGTAAACGCCGCCTTCCGGCGCACCTGCGGCATCAAGGATCTTTTGGGTTGCTTCCTTTGTAATTTCATCGCTGCCGTAGCCTACGTGGGGCGACAGGTTTTCCTTTGTGAGACGAGCAAGGATTTCCGGCGCGCAGCCGCAGTTATAGTCGTTCATGAAGAATAATCCAGCCATTATCTTTTTTCCTTTCCTATATAAAAGATGCGTCCGCCCTTGCGGGGGGAAGCTTCCGGATGTTCGTCCGGATAGCCAATGACGCAGTGACCAATGCCAATATAGTCGTCTGTAAGGACCAGCTTGCGGAGAAAGTCCTGCCACGCAGGCTGCTCAAATTCCTCGCGGGCCCGGTGAATCCAGCAGGAACCCAGACCCAAGGCGTGGGCGGCGGTCATGAGGTTTGCTAAGACAAGGGATCCATCATAAAGGGCCGTCGGGACCTCCTTTGGCGAAAGGACCACAAGGACGGCTGGCGCACCATAAAAAGGATCCGTCCCTTCCTTATAGCCCGCAATCTGGGCGTTGGCGCGGGAAAGACGGGCGATGACATCAGGCTCCGTAATGCAAAGAATGATCGATTTTTGGCGATCCATGCCGCTTGCCGCATAAAGGCCAGCTTCCATGATTTCATCAAGGAGAGCCTGGGGGATGGGGTCAGGCCGAAACTTCCGAATGCTGCGCCGCGTTTTGAGGGCAGTCAAGACTTCGTTCATAGGATTCAGCTCCTTTTGTTTATTCGTGGGAACGTGTGTATCCTTCCCATGAGATGATAGGATTACTATAACGCAAAAAAAACATTTCGACAATAAGACGGAGGATAGATCTCTTTATGGCTGGCTTCTTTTTTACGAATGGTCAAAGGACGGAATCCAGCGGCGGACGCAAAAAGTTTTCGATTCCCGCCTTGACAATCGGGAAAAACAAACTGACAATAGAGGAAAAAGATTGGAAAGGAGCACCATCATGAAATTTTTCCATAAAGCTCTGGGGCTTACCTTGACAGCCCTTTTGCTTGTTCCCTTTTTCAGTCAGGTCAGTGCGGCCCAGCCACTGAAGGAAGCGGCTCCCAGCACTGTGAATGCAGCTGCCGGTAAAAAGGATCCCTCCCTGACCCTTGATTTTTCGAAGGAAGATGCGGCCCGGAAAATCATCCTTTCGGCAGAAACGCTCAATGATTATTTTAAAACGCATACAGATCAGAACCTTACGTATCGAGTCAAGGGAAAAGTGGTGAGTTTCCTTCTTTCAGCCGATTTGGATGTAACCGGCAAGATCCATATGGAGCCTTATTCCGTCAGCCATTCCGTAGGGACCGTGAGGACCGAGAGTCTTGGCGGAAAACAGGCAGCCAGCGTGCCCATTGAGATCTATACGGAAGAGACACCTGACGCCTATGTGACCTACGCAAAGGAAAAGAACCTGTGGGTCAAGGATACGGTCCCCAAAGAATCAGACGCGGCGCCCCTTGATATGGCGGCAGTAAAGGATTTCATGAGCCGTTCCATCCGCTCGGCCCATGTGCTCTCGCAAGATGGCGGTAAGGAAGTCATCCTCTTTCGGGTGGATGCCAGTGAGCCCCTTATGGGAAAGGCCGCCAGCAAAGGAATCCTTAACTACATTGGTGGGTCGGAAGACCCCCTGCCCGACAAATATCAGAAACGGTTCCTTGACGCCTTGGCCCAGCAAAATTACCTCGTTACGATTGACGAAAAGACCCATCTTCCCGTAAGTTATGATGCCGATTTCACAGAGCTCGTGCGAACCACGATCTTGATCCAAAAAGAGGCGGAAGAAGAAAAGCGCGGAAAGAAATTATCGACAACGCAGCAAGCCATGGCCACAGCTTTCCTGGAATCCCTGTCTCTTAAATTCCATATGGACCTGTCCCCTGAAAAGGGAACGGCCATCGTCATTCCAAAGGACGTAAGAAGCACCCTGGAAGAAAAAAAGAAGGAAGCCACCCGTCCGGCCCAGGAAAAAAACGCACCCAACTCCTTGCACAAGGCGTCCTAACGGACCTTTGCCACGATCTAAAAAGGAAATCCCAACGACCGGAATATTCCGGATCGTTGGGATTTTTTGATGGAATGATTTGGAAAAAAGGAGCACCGTCGGGCCGGCGCTGACTACGCGTCAGCGATAAAAGATTTCGGACGGCGCCGCCTTTACATAGTTTTTCTCCAGCATGGCCTTATGGGATAGGAAACGGTCATCGTGGAAGAATTTTGCATGCCTATGGCAGTAGACGATGCAGGCCTGGCATTTGATGCACGTTCCCGGCACTTCATCCGTATTGTCCTTACTGATGGCTCCCATGGGACAGAGGGCGGCACATTTACCGCAGTGGTCGCATTTTGCAAAATCGGTGAGGGGTTTTGCCTTGAGGAATTTTGCCGGCTCGCCGTCCTCGCCCAAAGGAATGTAGTAGGGACCTACAGGAGCGCCGTCCTTAATGGTAATGGAACCAAAATCTTCTTGGCCAATCTTTACTTCGGCAACGCCCAGGAGCGTTTCTAGTAGGTTGCTGTCTTCCTTGGTCGGATGCTCGCGGCCAATATTGGCAAAGGCGTGGGGCCGGGCAAAGGCGCCGGCTGCAAAAACGCGGAATCCGGCAGCTGTCAGTTCTTCCTTAAGTTCCGTAAGGGAAGAATCATAGCTGCGGTTCCCGAAGGTCACAAGGGCCACGGCAGGCGCACCGCCGCCGACAAAGAGGGTCTTCAAAAAGGGCAGGGCCTTATTGGGCACGCGGCCGGCATAGGTGGGCATTCCAAAGACCACAAGGGTTTCTTCTGTAAATCGGCGAACCTTCTTTTGATCTTTTGGCAGGGTAAAGCTGTCATAGGAAAGAGGCAGTTTAAGACGTCCCGCCAGCGTTTCCGCCGCTTTGTTGACAAGGTCACGGGTGCTGCCCGTGGGGCTGAATGAAATGGCAGCAATATTTTTGATCATCGGTTCTCCTCCTGTACCTGATCATTTCTGTGATGCCTTTATTTTACTTGAAAAAAGGGGAAAAGACAAAAAAACTTTGGAAAAAGCCTGCCAATTTTTTTGCACTTTGTGAATATTTCAAAATTATTTGTGAAAAATCATCGTCTTTCTTCATTCACTAGTGGTGAGAGATTCATTTTTATGCTACAATGTGGGTATTCAAACGGAAAAAGAACTCCGTTATTGTTAGGCTGTGGACGCATTCTGCTGATGGAGGTGATGTTCTCATGGAACTCAGGGTCCTGCGCTATTTCCTTGCCATTGCCCGGGAGGAGAACATGACAAAAGCCGCTTCTGTACTGCATTTGACGCAGCCTATCCTTTCGCGGCAGATCCATCAGCTCGAACAGGAACTGGGAACGACACTGTTTATCCGTAATGGACATCATATTTTTCTGACCGCATCGGGCATGCGTCTTAAACAGCGAGCCAAGGACCTGGTGGAACTGGCTGACCGAACGGAAGCGGAAATGAAGCAAAAAGAGGAAATCATTGCCGGGGAAATCTCCCTCGGGATTGGCGAGACCGTGAACATGGGCTTTTTGTCCCGCGTCATGAAGTCCCTGCAGGCCCGTTATCCGGATGTCGCCTTTTCCGTTTATACGGCTATTGCTGACGATGTCATCTGCCGTTTGGACCAGGGCCTCCTTGACTTTGGCGTCCTTATTGAACCGGTGGATATTACGCGCTACCAGTTTCTTGAGCTGCCCAAAAAGGACCGCTGGACGGCACTGCTTCCCAAAAACCATCCCCTTGCCCAAAAAGAGGCCCTTACGCCCCGAGACCTTTCCCACGAACGACTGATTACGGCGGAACGCAAATCGGTGCAAAACCTGATCGATAATTGGCTGGGCGTCTATGGGGACCGATGCAGCACCATGAACCATATGAACCTGTCCCTTTTCAATAAATGCGTGATGGTGGAGCAGGGCCTCGGCATTGCCCTGGGACTGGATTTTTCCTATGTGCCGGAAAGCCTCGTGATGAAACCCCTTGACCCACCTATCGAGAACCGTTCGTACCTCGTGTGGAAAAAGGGCCCGCTCTTGTCGCCCGTCCTTGGGCGCTTTACTGATGAAGTTCGCCGCTTCCTTTCTCAAGAAGCGGAGGATGAGTGATATCGAAAGGAGTCGATAAGCATGAAGAAAGTACTGCTCATTGTAGGATCCATGAGGGAAAAAGCCTTTAATCGACAAGCAGCCCTGATGGCCCAGAAAATGCTTGAAAAAAAGGCGGATGTCTCCATCCTTTCCTATGAGGATCTGCCCCAGATGAACCAGGATATTGAGTTCCCGGCTCCTGAAGCAGTGGCACGTGTCCGTAAAGAAGTGGCCGAAGCCGATGGCCTCTGGTTCTTTACGCCTGAATATAATCACAGCTATCCCGGCGTCCTCAAAAACCTCCTGGACTGGCTGAGCCGTCCCACGCAGCCGGGCGTTCGTGAATCGTCCGTCATTTGGGGCAAAAAAGCGGCCATAACTGGGGCTTCCGGCCGTTCCGCCGCTAGCTTTGCCCGGGCAAAACTGACAGAACTCCTTGACTTCATCGGTGTCGACATGATTTCCACCCAAGTCGGGATGGCCATCACACCGGAAGAATTTGAAACGGACGAACTCGTCCTTTCTGACAGCACAAAGTCGGAACTAAAGAACCAGGTCCAGACATTCTTGACCTATTTGGGCTGATTACTCGCTTTTTGGGGGCGCGCACAGGGCACGCCCCTTTCTTTATCTATAGAGGGGGATTGCTGTGAGCGTGCTTTACGTTTTCTTGGGCGGCGGCCTTGGTGCCGCCTGCCGCTATGGACTGAGCCTGATGCCCGTGGGTATGGACTTTCCGGCCATGACGCTCTTGACGAACTTGGTCGGTGCCCTTGTCATTGGGGCCATCACGGAACTTGCCGCGATCCACGGCACGAGCGGGGCCTTTTTGCTCTTTTGGAAAACGGGATTTTGCGGCGGCTTTACGACCTTTTCAACCTTTTCCCTGGAGACCGTGACCCTTTTTTACCGGGGGGATCTCGCCAAAGGGTTCCTTTATATTTTCCTTAGTGTGGGCCTGTGTCTTTTAGGCGTCCTCCTTGGTATGGGGGCCGTGAGAGGCGTGCTCAAATAGGCGTGAAAAGGGCGTCCAGGAAAATCGGGAAAATGGATATCAAAAGGAAAAGGCAGGCAGTCTCAGTGGGCTGCCTGCCTTTCTGTTTTTTAGGAAGATAAAAAAGCAAGGATCTCATAGCGTTTTTTCTTTAGGACTTCTGCTTCTTCCCTTGTCATCGAAAGCCCGCTGCATCAGCTGGCAACTCATCTATTCCGGCACGGAAAGGGCCTTTTCCTTGAGGTGGGCGCCTTCTTCCGTCAATAGGACAACCACCACCTGCTTGTCCAGCTTGCTGCGCTGACGCGCAGCATAGCCCAGGCGCTCCAAGGCCTTAGGGACCAGCGTGAGGGTTCTCAAATCAAGATAGAGGCGGTCCCCAGGTCTTTTACGGCTATTTCGTGCTCTTTTTAGAGACCCACCATGGCAATCGGCAGCGAAGAAGCCTTTCATTCCGGATTTGATGCTGTCTTGAAAGGGGCTTATCCCAAAGACTTTTGGCGTCTTGTAAGAAGCCTGCAAAAAGTCGAAGCCGCCGGTGAAGAAAAGGTCAAAGCCATCTCTTCTGAGTCCGAGGTACCGGTTTATCGGAAGCTGCTGATGAAATGGCTGTTTTTGCCCGTCAGGAAGGGGGGCATGGGTTCCGCCTAGAGGCGCTTATCAATCGGTTTGCACCGGAAGAAACATCCGTGGAAGGAAGGAAAGTCTACCGCTGCCCCGTGTGCGGTTATGAGTATGTCGGGGACCTTGAAAGCGAACCGGATGACTATGTCTGCCCGCTCTGCGGTCAGCCTAAAAAAGCCTTTGTCCTTAAAAAATAGGCAAAGTCAATCGCGGGAATCTTATAAGAAAAAAAGAGCCTTACGGTTTTTCGCCTCAGGGCGGCGCACGGCTCTTACAGAACCCGAATAAAAACTAAGAGCCCTCAACTGAACTTGCGCTTACGTTCGGTTGAGGGCTTGCTTGTTGTCTTATGCCTTTGGGTCTTTTTGCCTTAGCGGTTTTAACGTGTAACCGCCTCAATCAGCCTACCTTTTGGGCCGGATCCTGCCGCTCAAGCCCCACGACATGTGCCCGGCACGCGCTCAAATCAACCATGAGGGAAGCTAGACGCAGGCCTCTTTCCAGGTCGGTCGTAAAGCAGATTTCCGTAGTTCCCGTGCCGGTTTTGCACAAAAGATCCCGCTCGCAAAGGTCATAGCGGCATTTTTTGGCGGTGACTTCTGCCGGATCAAGAACGGTGACGGCAGGTCCCATAGCCGCTTCGATTTCTTTTTTGAGGAAGGGGTAATGGGTGCAGCTCAGCATGACCGTATCGACGTCATGGCTCTTTAAGATATCCGTATATTCCTTGATGGCGTCTTTTAGTTCAGCCGTCCCAAATTGTTCGTGCTCGATGAGGGGAACCAGGCGGGGGCAGCCGACACCAAAGACTTGATACTCTGGATGGGCGGCTTCGATTTCCTTTTTGTGGGCTCCCGTACTGATCGTAAAATCCGTTGCCATGATACCGATGCGCCCTGTTTTGGTGACAGAAGGGATCATCTTGCTGCCCTTGGCCATGCCGATGACCTCAAAATCGTGGCCGTTGCGGATGGTTTCTTCCCCTAGGACCGTAATCGTATTGCAGGCTGCAACAAGGGCCTTGATATTGCGGTAGGAGAGGTAGTCGGTCATTTGATTGACGAGGCGAATGATGTCCTCACGGGACCGGTTGCCATAGGGCGTATTGAGCGTATCGCCCAAAAAGATGAAATGTTCATGGGGCATGAGCTCCTGCAGGCGGCGCAGGACCGTCAGTCCGCCAACTCCGGAATCAATGACGCCAATCGGCTGCTGTTTATTCATGATGTTCCTCCTCGGCAATTGAACAAAAAAAGGCCTGAAAGGGCGGGATGCCGCGATTCAGGCCTTACTTACGGACGGATGGCAGGGAAACTGCTTCCACATAATTAAGGAATGATGAAGTTTTTCATTACTGATGTAACTGTACCATAGATTTTTCAGAAAAGCAAGATATTTATTTGACACGCCTTTTCCTCGGGTGTAGGATGAAGGTGTAAAGCCGCATAGTCCCATTTTTTGTACCAACAATCAAAAAATAACGGCCCTGAAAGGAAACCATCATGAAAACCTATCCACCAGATTCCGTCTTTGTGACCGGCGTGGCCCGGGTTTCCAAGGAAGATGCCATCAATGCCATGTACGGCACTTTTACCTTGAGCCTCGTCGTGGACGTGAAGACGGGAACCATCATCAACTGCAGCGCCAATATGATCATGAGCGATACCATTGATTTCCTGCGCCAGATCATTGAAGGCAAGAACCTTGTGACCGATACGGAGCTCATTACGGATCTGCTCAAAAAGCGCTTTCTGGCCCTGTCCCAAAAAGCCGTCGTGGCAGCCTTGAAGGACGCGCAGAATCGCTTCCTCATGGCCTATCCCAGGAACTGACCCTGTCTGCGGCCCATGGGGGAGAGGAGCGGGATGGGCTTTTCCTTTTGCCCCCCTTGCTGGGAGGCTGTCTTTTTTCCGCCTGTCGCCGTGGTCCCGCCACTATAGAAAGGAGGCCCATCAAAGTTCGTTTACTGCCTGTCCCCACGTTATTTTGACCTATTTTTGACAAGCAAAGGAGGAGTTCTCATGAGTCAGCCCCAACAGCCCGCTCAAGAACCAGTCGGTGGTTTCCTCGGTTTTATCGAGCGCGTCGGCAACCGCATCCCCGACATTACTATGCTGTTTATTGCGGCGTTTTTTATTACCTGCATCTTATCCGCATTCTTGTCCCAGTTCCATTTCGGCTATATCCATCCTACGACAGGCAAGGAAATCATGGTCACAAACATGCTCGCCCCAAAGAGCCTTGTTACCCTGATGACCAAGATGGTTTCAAACTTTGCCGGTTTTCCGCCTCTGGGCATGGTCATCGTTGCCACGCTTGGCATCGGCATTGCCCAGGGCTCGGGGTATATCAATACAGGCCTTAAAAAGATTCTTTCCGTGACGCCGCGTTTTCTCATGACGCCCATCGTGATCGTTGTCGGTATGCTGAGCCATTTGGCGCCGGACAGTGGGTACATGATCATTATCCCGATTGCGGCCTATCTCTTTTACGCCTCGGGAAAACACCCCCTTGCCGGCGTAGCCGCTTCCTTTGCCGGGATTGCCGGTGCGTTTGCGGCAAACTACACGCCTTCTGCCATTGACCCCGTCATCCAGGGCTTTACCCAGATGGCAGCCCAGCTCATCGACCCTTCTTATGAAGTGAACGTCCTGTGCAACTATTTCTTTGCCTTTGCCGCCACATTTCCCATCATCCTCGTTTGCTGGTGGGTGACGGAACATGTCACCGAACCGTGGTGCCGTAAGGCCTGCCCCCTTGATGCGGATATCGATGCTTCCGAAGACGCCATGAAACCCATCACGCCTCGGGAAAACCGCTCCTTTGCCGTGGCTTCCTGCGTGCTCATCCTCATGCTGGTCGGCCTCTTTCTTGCCCTTATCCCGGAAAATTCCCTCTTCCGCGACCCTGCTGGCAACATTGCCAGTTTCAAGGCTCCTGTGATGCAGTCCATCGTGGCCATCATCTTCCTCTTGTGTGCCGTCCCGGGCATTGTCTATGGCATCATGAGCGGAACCTTCCGGTCCAGTAAGGACTTTACCCACTCCATGGAAGAAATCACTCATACCCTGGTCCAGCTCATCGTCTTTTATTTCTTTGCCGCCCAGTTCATGTATGCCTTTGGTGCCTCAAACCTGGGGGCCCTCATCGCCATTGCGGGCGCGGAATTCCTGAAATCCCTCGCCCTGCCGCCGCAGATCACCGTCTTTGGCATCATCGTCTTTGTTGCTATCCTGAACCTGCTTATTACGTCGGCATCGGCCAAATGGTCCATCCTGGCTCCGATTTTTGTCCCCATGCTTATGAGCGTCGGCATCGCGCCGGAACTGACGCAGGTCGCCTTCCGGATTTCGGACTCGGCCGTCAACGTCTGCACGCCTATGTTTGCCTTTTATCCGCTGATCATCATCTACTGCCAAAAATACTACAAGAAGACCGGGGTAGGGACCCTGTCAAGCCTCATGCTGCCCTATACCATTGCCCTTCTTGTCACGCTCACCGTCCTGCTTTATGTCTTCTGGTTCCTCGGCATTCCGCTTGGGTTCCAAGGGGCCTATATTTATCCGAGACCGATGTAAGAAATGGCTCAGTCCCCCAAATTGGGCTGAGCCGCGGGAAATGATTCCTATCGCACAATCTACCTAAGGAGGCAATCATAGATGGAAATTCGTGAAATCCTTGTCAATCGCTTTTATGACTATGTCGCCATTCCGTCCCAAAGCTGCGCCAATGGGGGCACCAAGGTCCCCAGCACGGAAGGACAGTGGGATATGGCGCGGGCCGTCCAAAAGGACCTGGAACGCCTGGGCCTTTTGGATATCCATCTGAGTGAATACGGCGTCCTGACGGCTCACCTGCCGGCTCATCTGCCTGCGGGATCCACCAAAAAGGTTCCTGCCGTGGGCTTTTGCACGCACCTAGATACAGTGGACGTCAACCTTTCCCCTGTGGTCCATCCTCATATGGTCAAGAACTACGACGGTAAGGACATCGTCCTGAACGCGGATCCAAAGATCATCATGACCACCAAGGACCATCCGGAACTCCTGCGCTATCAAGGCGATGACCTCATCGTGACCGATGGCACGAGCGTCCTTGCAAGTGACAACAAAGCCGCCATCACAAACGTGGTCACCGCCCTCGAGACCCTGACCCGTGATCCTTCCCTTTATCACGGCGATATTTATGTTGCTTTTGTACCCGATGAGGAAGTGGGCTTATTTGGGTCAAAGCATATTGACTTCAGCCGTTTTCCTGTCGATTTTGCCTATACCATTGACTGCTGCGAACTCGGAGAAGTCGTCTATGAGACCTTTAACGCCGGCAGCGGCAAAGTGACCATCCACGGCGTCAGCGCCCATCCCATGAGTGCCAAAGGCGTCCTCGTCAACCCGACCCTTCTGGCCGTTGACTTCATCAACCTTTTTGACCGTAAGGAAACCCCGGAGTGCACAGAAGGCAAGGAAGGTTATATTTGGTGCCAAGCCGTCCAGTCTAACCAGTCCACCGCCGTTGTGACCCTCAATATCCGCGACCATGACAAAGCCCGCTATGAAGCGCGCAAAGCCCTCATCAGGGAAAACGTCGAACGCCTTAAGAAAATGGAACCGCGGGCCCAGGTCGAATTGGAACTTGTTGACGTCTACGGCAATATCGCCGACGCCGTCACGGACGAAAACCATAAAGCCATCGATTACATCTACGACGCCATGAAGGAATTGGGCATTACACCAAAGACCATCGCCATGCGCGGTGGGACCGATGGCTCCTACATCTCAACGCAAAAAATCATGACTCCGAACTACTTTACGGGCGGTATGAACTTCCATTCCCGTTTTGAGTTCCTGCCCGTCAGCTCCTTTGTGAAAAGCTATGAAATGACCATGAAACTCTTGGAACTCATTGTGAAAAACGCCTGATAACGCATCGGACCGTGAGGAAATCCCCTTTTCCCCACGGTTCTTTTTTTATGGGAAAAAGGGGAGAGCCATCAAGGTCATCCATTTGCAAAATAGCGTGATCCTACTATAGCTATCTGTTAAAAACTGTACAAAACAAAGAAAAAATCTGTGAAGACTTTGCAAACCGAAAGCGCGCATATTGACTCATATACCTAATATGGGTATTATAACGAAGGAATTTCCTAGGAATTCTATTATATGCTTACAAGCAAGGAGGCACGCCATCATGACGTATTATACAAGTATGGAAGAGCACCCGATTGAAATCCTGAACCTACCTTCTTTGGAAGAACGGGTCAAGGCCAATCTGGATCGGGGCGCCTTTGGATATATCCGCGGCGGTTCCGAAGATGAATGGACGCTGCGCGAAAATACGAGGGCCTTTGATGACCTGCAGATCATGCCTCGGGTTCTCCAGGGACTGAGTGGGGCCGATCTTAGCACTTCGATTTTTGGGATTCCCCTCAAGACCCCTGTGATCGAAGCGCCTTCAGCCGCCCATGGCCTGGCCCATGTCAAAGGGGAAGTCGATACGGCCATCGGGACAGCTATGGCAGGTTCCCTGTTTTCCCTGAGCACCTACGGCAGCACAGATCTTACGGAAGTCGCCGCTGCCGCGCCCGGCGCACCGCAGTTTTTTCAGCTCTATATGAGCAAGGATGATGGGTTTAACGCTTTTCTCGTCAATAAAGCCGTCAAGGCAGGCGTCAAAGCCATCATCCTCACCGTGGATTCGACCCTGGGCGGCTATCGTGAAGAGGACGTGCGCAATCACTTCCAGTTCCCGCTGCCTATGCCAAACCTTGCCGCCTATTCTTCCCAAGACGGAGCCGGCAAAGGCATTGCCGAGATCTACGCCGCGGCAAAGCAGGACTTTGTCCCTTCCGATATTGAAAAGATCAAGGCCCTGTCCGGGCTGCCGGTCCTCGTCAAAGGCATCCAGTCACCGGAGGACGCGGAGCTGGCCATCAAGGCCGGTGCCGACGGCATTTGGGTCTCTAACCATGGCGGCCGGCAGCTGAATGGGGGACCTGCATCCATTACAGTCCTTCCAAGCATTGCCTCCGTGGTCAATCACCGCGTTCCCATCGTCTTTGACAGCGGTGTCCGCCGCGGCAGCCATGTCTTCAAGGCCCTTGCAAGCGGAGCCGATCTCGTGGCCCTGGGACGACCCCTGATCTACGGCTTGAACCTCGGCGGCGCCGAAGGCGTCAAATCCGTCTTTGATCAGATAAACCATGAGCTATCCATCGTCATGCAGCTGGCAGGCACCAAGGACATAGAAGCCATCAAGCACGCCCCCTTGCTGCATCAAGCTGCATCTCTTGCGTGAAAGGAGCCTCCCCAATGCTTATGACCCATTACATGGAGCTCTTAAGCCTCCATTCCCCCTGGTTTTTGATTCTCTTTATGGTTGTCCCCGTGGTCTTCATCGAAACCATTTTCGTAGCGGAAGCCTTCAGCCTCTTAGCAAACGGCAAAGAAACGGGAAAATGGAGGACGCTCTCCCACCGAGGCGGGCTCTTTTTTAGCCTCTATTTCATCGTGGCCGCCCTCTATCTAGTTACGCGCTATATCCCGACCATTGAGTGGCGGGGACCCATCGACATGATTGCAGTCTGGTCCTACGTCCTTGGCATCATTCCGGCCTTTCTGCTTCTTTTCACGGAGCTCGGCTTTATCGGCAACGGCCCTGACGCCAAGAAAAATGCCAAATCCCATATCTTCATCTTGCTGCTCTTTGTCTTTTTCACCCATGCTGCCATGGTCTTTGGTATGGTCGATCCCCGTCTTGGCGGCTATGAAGTTTCTGCTCCCATGCATCAGGACATGCAGATGGATTCTGGCTTCCCGCATGGCGCCATGATGAACGGCGCGCGGCAAGGCGGCCCCCAACAAGCTCCCCTCAATGGCTCTTACGGCTGCGGGCAAACTCCCTGACAGGTCAGCATAAAATCCCTTCCAATCAAAACGGCTTTTATTCGTTCGTAGATGAGCAAAAACGCCATCAGCTGCCAGACGCCTCTTTTGTGGCAAGGTTCAGGCCCTTTTTCCGCCCCTTTACAGATGGATTCCAGATGAAGGCGCGCGGCAACAACCTAAAGGAGCCGGGGATACCCTAAAAGAAAACAGCCATGCATTGATCGGGGCAAATGGAGCCTGTCAGCGTGGTCCTGCCCTTTTGGATACAACTGGATAAGATCGTCTCCCGCAGCTTATTTGGCAGCTGCGGGATTTTTGTGTAGCTAAATGGCTAAAAGGGCCCATAGGGAAGTGCTATCGGTGAATGGATAGACATAGATGATGCACGAAAGAAAGGAAGCCAGGGTGTGTTCACGGCTTTCTTTACTTTGTTCAAATAGGGAATGAACGAAATGTCTTAGTCTGTCAGCCTCATGATAAATGAATGGCTGGTCGCAATCATATTCTTTCCTTTCGTGATAAGAAAGGAAATCCTGATAACACATTTGCGGCTTGCCCTTTAGGATACATGCCTCAGGGGCAGTGACGGCGGCTCCGCCTTACTTAAGGCGAGGGGCCATCAAGGGGGCGTTATATGACTTTCTTACTGGTGGTGGATGGGGGCCCCAGTTTTTAGAGCAGCATTTCCGCACGAACAGTGGTAAGAAAGATGTTTTCGGGCGAATCAATTTGGCCCCTCCCGTAGGGCGGTTTGGGGCCGGCCGCATAATTTTTTCCCTATTTAATTGTTAGCTCAATCCTGTCCCGTTCTAAGCAAAAAATGTTTCTTGGTAGGGAAAAATAGTCCTTGCAAAATAAAGGGGAGACCCCTATTGTTAAGATAGTGTTGACGACACGAATATCAAAACAAAGGAAGGTCTCCCATGGAAAAGATTGTATCAGATGTCATCAAAATAATAAAGGGGTCTAAGAACGAATTTGAGATGGAGAAGGTCCTCTGGACCTTCCTACTTAAGGTGGCAGAACCTATTGTAGGAAACAATGGGGGCTGCTGCCTTAGCGATTATTTAAAGAGAAATTGGGACAGGCTAAAAATCTCACGCCACGCATAAGGGGCTGGAAAAATCGGTGAGGTGCTAGGGGACGGGTAAGAGCAGCCATAGGAAATGTAGGCTCCATTTTCTGCATGTAATGAGGCTGCAGCACAATCTTATAGGGGTCTTTCGAGAAAATGTTGACACATACCCATACGCCAAAGCTACAGCAAAAATTCCTCCAATATGATATAATAAACTGTCAAACTGTCATTTGATCCTACGTGAGGAGGGTTCCATAGGATGCGTATCTTCATCTCAGCCGGCGAAGCCTCCGGCGACCTGCATGCCGCAGCCCTGACGAGGGAAATCCTTTCCCTTGCGCCTGATGCCGAAGTGTTTGGCATGGGCGGCGATGCGCTCCGGTCTGCTGGCGGAGAGGTTATTTTTGATTATAAAGACAACAGCGTCATGGGCTTTGTTGAGGTCCTCCGGAAGCTCCCAGCCCTGTTTCGGCTCCGGGATGCTTTTCGCCAGGTTATGGTGGAACGGAAACCGGATATTTTTGTGACTGTCGATTATCCTGATTTTAATATGCGTGTGGCCAAGGTCGCAAAGCAGTTGGGCATTCCCGTTTTCTGCTTCATTCCGCCTTCGGCGTGGGCCTGGCGGCGGGGGCGGGCCAAGATGGTGGCTCGTCTGGCAGCCCGTGTGGCCTGCATCTATCCTTTTGCTTATGAGGTCTATAAGGAAGCTGGCGCCCCTGTTGAATTTGTGGGCAATCCCCTTGTTGATATCGTAAAACCTACGATGAGCCAAGCTGAAGCTCAAAAGGCGGTCGGTAAAAGGACTGGCCATCCGCTCATCCTGCTGCTTCCGGGAAGCCGCCAGGGTGAACTTCGAGGCGTCCTTCCCGTGATGCTTGAAGCACTGCCGCTTATTAAAAAGGACCGGCCTGATGCGGATTTTATCCTCCAAAAGGCGCCCAATGTGGACCGCCGGAAGCTTGAAGCAGCCCTTGCTGCGTCCAAGGTTCCCGTCCGCATTGTCGAAGATCATCCCTATGACACCATGGGTGCCTGCGACGCGGCCCTTGCTACGAGCGGAACTGTCGTCCTGGAAGCGGCCCTCATGGATCTTCCCAGCGTCATCTGCTACAAGGCAAGTCCCATCAGCATGGCCATTGCTAAAGCTCTCGTCAAAGTGAAATATGCAGGTCTGCCCAATCTTTTGGCGGGTCGGGAAATCCTGCCCGAACTCATTCAGGAAAAGATGACACCCGAAAATATGGCCCGTCACGTCCTGCGCTTTTTGGATCCTTCCGAAGGGGCCAAGGTTCATCAGGATCTTCGGGAGGCCATCTATAAACTCGGAGCTCCGGGCGCTGTCAAACGGACAGCTGCCCTTATACTTGAAACTGCCAAGGAGAAGAAATGAACCTATATCTTAGAATCCTTAAATTCATCCGTCCATACCTGGGGCGCCTCATTGCTGCCGGTTTCTGTACGGTCATGACGGCCGCTGCCAACCTTTATGTGCCATGGATTGTCCGCGACGTCATCGATAAGGTTTTCCAGAATAAGGACAGTGATCTCCTCAACTTGATTTCCCTTGGAATCGTGGTCATTTTCTTTGCCCGCGGCATTTTCTACTATGGTCAGAGCTACCTCATGAACTATGTCGGCGAAAGCATTGTCATCGACGTGCGGGGAATCGTCTACCGCAAGCTCATGACCTTGTCGACTCATTTTTTTGACACGAACAAGCTGGGAACCATCATGAGCTATGTCACAAACGATGTGGCAGCTCTCCAAGGCGCTATGGTGGCCAATTCCATTGAAATCATCACGGAAACGAGCGTCCTTATCGGGAGCGTCGGCGCTATGGTCTACCTTGACTGGAAGCTGACCCTTTTCACGTTCTGCACGTTCCCGGTGGTTCTTTTCTTCATGGATTTCTTCGGCAAGAAGATCCGCAAGAGCGGGCACCGCATCCAGCAGGCAACGGCGGATATTACATCCATCCTGCAGGAAACCTTGGCTGCTACACGGGTTGTGAAGAGCTTTGTCCGTGAACCTTATGAAATTGCTCGCTTCGATCAGCAGAACAAGGCCAATTTCTATGCCAATATGAAAAGTGCCAAGCTCATGGGGACCTTGTCTCCTGTCATTGAGTTTATTGCGGCCCTTGGGGTAACGGCTATCATTTGGTTTGGCGGCCGTTCCGTTATCGACGGTGACATTACGGCTGGGTCCCTTGTGGCCTTCCTTGTCTATGCCATCAATATTTCCAACCCCATCAAGCGGATTGCCCGTGTCATGGGAAGCATCCAAAAGGCGCTTGCTGCGGCTGAACGTGTCTTTTACATCATGGACCTGACAGATACGATTCCGCAAAAGCCGGATGCCATCACGCTGCCCAGTGTTGAGGGAAATGTGGAATTCCGTCATGTATCCTTTGCCTACAATAAAGGTGAGACCATCCTCCACGATGTGAGTTTTTCTGCAAAGCCCGGTCAAGCCATTGCCCTTGTGGGGCCTTCCGGTGCCGGTAAGTCAACGGTAGCAAGCCTGTTGCCGCGTTTTTATGACGTGACGGAAGGAGCCATCCTTGTTGATGGTCACGATGTTCGGGATGTGACGCTTGCGAGCCTACGCGAACAGGTCGGCATTGTGCCCCAGGAAACAAGCCTCTTTAACGATACGGTTTATAACAACATCCTTTATGGACGGCTGGATGCAACGCGGGATGAGGTCATTGCAGCGGCCAAAGCCGCAAATGCCGATGAATTCATCCAGCAGCTGCCCAAGGGCTATGACACGCAGCTTGGCGACCGGGGCGTCAATATTTCCGGAGGTCAGCGCCAGCGTATTTCTATTGCCCGGGCCATCCTCAAGAACCCGCGTATCCTGATCCTTGACGAGGCAACAAGTGCCCTTGATACGGAAAGCGAACGCATTGTCCAGGAGGCCTTGGATCGCCTGATGGTGGGCCGCACAAGCTTTGTCATTGCCCACCGGCTGTCGACGATCCAAAACGCTGCCAAAATCATTGTCCTTGACAAGGGCTCCATTGTAGAAGAAGGAACCCATCAGCAGCTCATGGCAAAACATGGTCTTTATGCCCATCTGCATGATATCCAATTCAAGGAGAACCAGACGGCATCCGGCACTTTTGGGGATGACGCAAGTGAAGACGCCTAAAAGGCACGGGAGATAGGTTTCCCGATAAAGTGAAACGAGGGTGACTCATGTATTATCTGTATAACTTCCTGGCAGTGATGCTGCTGATCTTTTTTGTACTGCCTTATTTCATCTGGCGCTATTTCCGGGAAAAGGGATTTCCCCGCCGCTTCCGCCAGAGCATGGGCTTTATCCGTGACGATGAAATCGCAGCAGTCGCGCACCAGAACTGTATCTGGATCCACGGGGCCAGCGTGGGTGAAATTGTGGCCACAAGCCCCCTTGTAAAGGAAATCCGCAAGGCTATGCCTGATGCCAAGATCCTGGTTTCCGCCGTGACGACGGGGGGCTACAACATGGCCCACCAAATTATTCCCGAAGCGGATGCCATCATCTATTTCCCGCTTGATATGCCTTTTGTATCGGAGTCCTTTGTCAAGCGCATCATGCCGCGTATCTTCATGCCTGTGGAAACGGAGCTGTGGCCGAATTTCCTGCGCGCCATCAAGCGCCGCCGCATTCCTGTCATGATGGTAAACGGCCGTATTTCCGATAAATCAGTCAAAAGTTACCGGTACCTTTACGGCATCCTTGACGATATGATGGGAAGCGTGACCCGTTTTTGTATGCAAAGCTCCATTGACGCTGAATATATTGAGCATTTGGGCGCAGAAAAGCGCCGCATCTACATAACGGGCAATACGAAATTTGACCAGACCTATGCGGAAGTGACGCCGAAAGACCTTAAGACCTACAAGGAAGAACTCGGTCTTTACGATGATTATCCGGTCATTGTTGCAGGCAGTACCCATCCGACGGAAGAAGAAAAGCTTTTTGAAGCGTTTACAGAAGTCCAAAAGGAATTTCCTAAGGCACGGCTTCTCATTGCCCCGAGAAAGCCGGGACGGACGCATGAAATCACGCGTCTTGCTGAACGTTTCGGACTCACAGTGGGCCTGCGCTCCGTCCTTCGCGACGAAAAAGGCCAGCGGCCGCGTTACCCTGTCATCCTCATCGATACGATTGGGGAATTGGGGCGCATCTATGCCGTAGGTGATGTCGTCTTTGTCGGCGGCAGCCTCATCAACCATGGCGGACACAATGTCCTTGAGCCGGCGGCTCACGCCAAACCTATCATTGTGGGCCCGAGCATGTCAAACTTCAAGGATTCCTTCTCCCTTTTGAGCAAGGTGGGGGCCTGTGTCCAGATCCGGGATACCAAGGAACTGACCGCTATGATCCTTAAGATCCTGCGTGATGACGCACTCCGCAAAAAGATGGGCGACGCGTCCATCCAGGTCATCCGCGAAAACCGCGGTGCCGCCGTCCGTACCATTGGTTATCTTAAGGAGCTCCTGCGGCTTACCGCCACAGAGAGTATGGTCAATACCCACTATAAGATCAGCACGCGCAACATCAACGACGAGGTATCGCCCCGCATGCGTCCAGGAGATGCAGTGACGCAGTATTTGATCCAGCTTTCCCATGGCGAGGACAATACTGTGCTGGACTGGTTGGTCCTTTCCTTGCTCCGCGTCCTGTCCGTACTTTACGAAGTGGGGGTCCGCCTCAAACTGAGCTGCTACAACCATCATCTCCTGCCGACGACCAAGCTGGACTGCTGTGTCATCAGCATTGGCAATATTACGGTTGGCGGAACGGGAAAGACCCCAACTGCCCAGAAGGTCGCTCTGATGATCCGCGACATGGGTTACCGTGTTGTCATTTTGAACCGTGGCTATCGGTCCCACTGGCAGGAAAAGATTGGTGTCGTTTCCGACGGCAAGAAAATCTATATGACCGCTTACGAAGCCGGTGACGAAGCCTTCCTCATGGCAAAACAGCTGCCTGGCATTCCCGTTGTCATTGGGAAGGAACGCGCCATTACAGGTCAGTATGCTGTCGATAAATTCAAAGCTGAAGTCATCATCCTCGATGATGGCTACCAGCATTGGCAGCTCCACCGGGATCTGGATGTGGTCCTTGTGGATACGCTCAATATGTTTGGCAATGGCAGCATCCTGCCAAGAGGCACCCTGCGCGAACCGCTGAAGAACCTCAGCCGCGCTGACCTCTTCCTGCTTACCAAATGCGATCAGAGCTCACCCATTTCCCGAGCGACGCTCTGCGACCAATTGCATCGCTACAAACCCAATGCGCCCATCGTGGAAAGTATCCACAAACCCTGTGCGTTCATTGAGATTGCCGATTGGTATAAAAATGATGGTTCCAAGACACTTCCCCTTGAAGCACTCAAAGGACAGGAAGTCATGGTCTTTTCGGCCATTGGCAACCCGTCAAGTTTTGAACAGACCATGGCTGGTGAAGGGCTTAAGATTGTGGAAGCGATCCGTTACCCGGACCATCACGACTATGGCATGGTGGAAATGCAGTACATCATGGAACGGGCCATCAGCAAACGGGTCACGGCCCTTGTCACAACAGGCAAGGACGCTGTTAAGATCCCGACAGAATTCATCTACCTCCATCGTGAGGTCCCCCTCTATGTCCTAGACATGGAAATCCAGATCACCAGTGGGGAAGAGGCGTTTGTAAAAACGATCACCACTGCCATCGAAAAGGAGAACAAAAGACAATGAAAGTTTTATGTGTGATTCCGGCGCGTTATGCTTCTACCCGTCTGCCGGGGAAACCTCTTGCAAATCTGGCCGGTAAGCCCATGATTCAGCGTGTCTATGAACGGGCAGCCCAAGCCAAGATTCCTGATGAGATCATTGTTGCTACCGATGATGAACGCATCAAGGAAACCGTGGAAGGCTTTGGCGGCAAGGCGATGATGACGGCAGCTACGCATCCGTCCGGTACGGATCGTCTTGCCGAGGTGGCTTTGAGCTACGATAAGATAGATGTCATCATCAATGTCCAAGGGGATGAGCCGATGATCCCGCCGGAACTGATTGATTCCCTCTGTGAAGCGTTCGAAAACAACGACCAACTCCAGATGGCGACGGCAAAGACCCTTATGGATCCGTCCGAATATGACGATCCCAATGCAGTCAAAGTGGTTACGGACCAAAGCGGTTATGCCATCTATTTCTCCCGCAGCCTGATTCCGTATCCCCGTCATAAGACGCCGGAGTTCAAGGTATATAAGCACATCGGCATCTATGCCTACCGTCGGGACTTTCTTTTGAAATTTGCGGCACTGCTTCCCACGCCCCTTGAACAGATTGAAGGCCTGGAACAGCTGCGTGCCCTAGAAACCGGAGCCAAGATCAAGGTCCTCACGACGGATTTCAATGGCATTGGTATCGATACGCAGGAAGATCTGGATCGGGCCAATAAAGTCTTTGAATTGGAAGAAGAAAAGAAACGTCAGGAAGAAGCGGCACGAGCTGCCGAGGAAGGAAAGTAAATATGAAGACCGTAGCGATTGGAAAGTACGAAGTCGGTGCCGGGCATCCGCTTCTTGTCATGGCCGGTCCCTGTGTCCTGGAAGGCTATGAGCGGAGTCTCATGATCGGAAAACGGGCCAAGGCCATTTGTGAAAAGGTTGGCCTGCCCTATGTCTTCAAGGCTTCCTTTGATAAAGCAAATCGTTCGAGCCTTACGGCTTTCCGCGGACCGGGACTGGAAGAAGGACTCGAAATCTTGAAGCAGATCAAAAGGGACCTGGGCGTCCCTGTTGTATCCGATGTCCATGAAACCGACCAAGTCGAAAAAGCAGCGGAAGTCCTCGATATCATCCAGATCCCGGCTTTTCTCTGCCGCCAGACGGACCTGCTCGTGGCAGCAGCCCATACGGGCCGCGTGGTGAATGTCAAGAAGGGCCAGTTCCTGGCTCCGTGGGATATGAAAAATGTCGTCAATAAGCTCGTTGGATCTGGAACGGAAAAGATCATGCTGACAGAGCGCGGAGCCAGCTTTGGCTACAACACGCTTGTAACGGATATGCGGAGCCTTCCCATCATGCGTGACTTCGGCTATCCGGTCATTATGGATGTGACGCACAGCGTCCAGATTCCTGGCGGCAAGGGCACAAGTTCCGGTGGCCAGAGCCAGTACGCGCCCCATATGGCCCGCGCGGCTGCGGCAGTTGGTGTCGATGGGCTCTTTATGGAAGTCCATGACAACCCGGCAGAAGCCCTTTCCGACGGACCTAACATGATTGCCCTTGACAAGATGGAACAGGTTCTCCTGGACGCTAAAGCCATTGATGCCATTGGGCGTAGGGAGTGATACCATGTTTGAACGCGCTAAAGAAGCCCTCCAGATCGAGGCGGATTCCATCTTGGAGCTGATTCCCCGTGTCGATGCACATTTTGGAGCCGCTCTTGAAATGATTCTTCACTGTCCCGGCCGCATCATTGTAACGGGAATGGGAAAAAGCGGCATCATTGGGCGCAAGATTGCAGCGACCCTTGCCAGTACAGGGACGCCGTCCTTTTTCCTGCATCCTGCCGAAGCCATTCACGGCGATCTCGGCATGGTGACGCAAAGTGACGTGGTCCTTGCCATCTCAAACAGCGGGGAAACAGGCGAGGTCCTTCATATCCTGCCCAGTATCCGCCGCATTGGGGCCCGCATCATTGCGATGGTGGGAAAACCGGAGTCGACCCTTGCCAAGAACGCGGATATCGTCCTTGATGTAGGGGTCAAGAAGGAAGCCTGTCCCTTGGGCCTTGCACCGACAAGCAGTACGACGGCAACCCTTGCTTTTGGCGATGCCCTTGCCATGGAACTGCTGTCGGCCCGCCATTTTACGGAAAATCAGTTTGCCATTTACCATCCCGGCGGAAGCCTGGGCAGAAAACTCCTCCTTACGGTTGGGGATATCATGCACAAAGGGGACGAAAATCCCTTGGTGCCCTCTGACATGACAGTAAAGGATGCCCTTTTTGTCATTACCGACAAAGGGCTTGGTGCTGTCTCCGTCGTTGATGGAAAGGGCCGCCTTGAAGGGCTCCTCACGGATGGCGATATCCGCCGCGGCTTTGCTAGGAGCCTTGACTCTCTCAATAAACCGGTTTCTGAGCTTATGACAAAGTCGCCAAAAACCATTACGGCAAGAAAACTGGCTGCAGAAGCCCTTCACCTCATGGAATCGAACAAACCGCATCCCATTACGGTCCTGCCCGTTGTGGATGAAGAAAAAAGAGTCGTCGGCCTGCTCCATATGACCGATCTTGTGCATCAGGGAGTGGTATAAATGATGAAAGACGAAGATTTTGCCAAGATCCGTCTCCTTGCCCTCGATGTGGACGGCGTCATGACCGATGGGTCCATCATCATTGGTCAGGAAGACGAACTCAGTAAACATTTCAATGTGCGCGACGGCCTGGGCATCAGCCTTGCCATGAGAAATGGTGTCCAAGTAGCCCTTATCACGGGGCGTCACAGTGAGATTGTGCTGCATCGCGCCATGGAACTTGGCATCAGCAATGTCTATGAAAATGTAGTCTATAAAGGAAAGACCCTCGTTGAAGCGGCCCAGCGTCTGGGTATCCCGATGGAAGCCGTGGCTTTCATGGGGGATGATCTCAATGACCTGCCGGCCTTTAGCCGCGCGGCCTATTCCTTTGCCCCCAAGGATGCGGCGCCTGAGGTGGCGGCCCGTGCCAATTATGTATGTGAGAAAAAAGGGGGAGAAGGCGCTGTCCGCGAAGTCTGCGAGAAGATTCTCAAGGCTAAAGGCCTCTGGGATGGTATCGTGGAAGGGTATCTGGTAAAAGGGTACGGTGACAGACAGTAATGCTTTATGCGATTCTCAAAGGGATGAGCACCTTCGTTTCCTGGCTTCCTTATAAAATCGTGGTCCGCCTGGGACGAAATTGTGGTAAACTATACTATCATATTGCTAAAAAGCAGCGCATCCGTGCGGAAAAGACCATCATGGAGCGAATGGGCATGGAGGAAAAAAAAGCCAAGGAAACGATTTACCGCCTCTTCCTCAATCTGGGCATGACCTTTATGGAAATGCTCTATATGCCTGCCCTCAATAAGGACAACATCCGCGGCCTTGTGACCTTTGATCGGCCCGATGTTCTTTGGGAAGCCCTCAGTAAGAAAAAAGGCGTTGTTATGCTCGCCTGCCACATGGATAACTGGGAATGGCTCGGGGCGGCCCTGGCTCTTAATGGATTCCCCCTCAGTGCTGTGGAAAAACCTCAGCCCAACCCGGTCTACAGTGATTTCATGAATGAACTGCGCCGCGGTGTCGGGCAGGAAATCTTTGCCCGTGGGACCAATGAGATCCTCGGCTGTGCCCGAGCGATGAAAAAAGGTCGGATGCTGGGCCTGATTGCCGATCAGGACGGGGGCTACAACGGCATCTTTGTCCCTTTTTTTGGCAAGATGGCTTCGACGCCGGAAGGTCCGGCGTACTTTGCCCGCAAGTTCAAGGCTCCCATCATTCCCATCTTCATCATTCGCAGGAAAAATGGCTGCGGCCACCGCGTCTTTGTGAAGGATCCCATTTATTATGAGGATACAGGGAACCGTAAAAAGGATGATTACAACGTGACGCTCAAGATGACCCAAGAAGTGGAAGCCATCATCCGCGAATATCCGGACAACTGGATCTGGTTCCAGCACCGGTGGAATACACCTTATGAAGGATAAGAAAGGAAAGCGATTCATGCGCTCTGATAAACGGACAATCATGGTGGTCATTGGTGCCGTGCTGCTCATGGGCGGTGTCATTGCCTGGCTCCTGTCGAGCAAGCCTACGGCGGGAACGGTCAAAAAAGTCAAGGAAACCGACCCTCATCAGGTCATCGGGTCCACCATCGAAGAAAACAAGGATGGCCGTAAGGTATGGTCCCTGACGGTGGAATCCATGGTCTACGATAGGAAAGCGCAGATTGATCATATGAAGGGCATCAAAGGCACCTTCTATGATGAAGATGGCTCAACGATGACCGTTACGGCTGATGAAGGGGATGTGGATGTAAAAACAAAGAGCGTCATCCTTACCAAGAATCCCAAAGGCACGACCAGTACCAATGGGACCGTGACGGCTGATAAGATTACTTGGAACAACCAAAAGCAGATTGTCATTGCCGAAGGCCATGCACGGCTGACCAAGGATGACGTTGTTGCCACGGGAGGCAAGGCTACCTTCAATGTGCCCATGGAGCACGCCACGCTGGAACAGGATGCACACGTACAGAAGGGAGAATTTTAAATGAAAATGAAAGCACTTTTCCTCACTTGTCTCATGACAGGCCTTCTGTCCATGGGCGCCGTGGCTTTTGCCGCTTCAAGCGTCAGCGGGGACAAGGTGGAATATGATTTTAAGAGTGGTCAGGCTGTGGCCGAAGGAAACGTGGAAATTCGCCACGATAAAGGCCGCGCCATGGCTAGAAAAGCAGAATACAACACCAAGACTGGGGAAGGCAGCCTTGAAGGCTCTGTCGTTGCCGATCAGGAAGATGCTCATCTGACGAGTGCCTCCCTGATCATCAAGAATAAGGGCGATTATCTTTCTGCCATTGGCAATGCCGTCCTTAAAAAGGCCGACAAGACCCTGCGCGCGGAACAGGTCAACTACGACTCGGCTGCAAAATACGCTGAAACCGTCGGCAGCTGGGCCCAGCTCACCATGGATGACGGGTCAAGCCTTGACGCGGCCTCGCTCACGTACAACATGGAAACAAACAAAGCTTTTGCTGACGGCAATGTACGCCTTATCAGTCCGCCTCGGGATCTTACGGCTCGAGCGGATTCGGCTGAATATGACCTTAACGAATCCGATGGGACCATCCATCTGAACGGCCACGCGACAGCGACGCAGGAAGGCAATACGGTCAGCGGCGATACGCTTACAATCCGCGGTGCCGGCGGCAAGATTGCCCAAGGCGACGGTGATGTACGGATGGTCATCATTCCGCGCAAGAAGGAAGAGGCGCCCGGCGAGGAAGTGCCAACCTTCCAGATTGCCGGACGCGAAGGCGTGCCTGATTCGGTCTATAAATTTTACAACTGGCCCGGTGAGCCTGTAACCATTGGCTCTGTTGATACGGAGCTTGCTTAAAGGAGAAGGAACCTGTGAAAATTCGTGCAAATGATCTGGTAAAGGAATATGGGGGGCGCGTCGTTGTTGACCATGTCAGCCTCGAAGTGGCCCAGGGGAGCATTGTTGGCCTGCTCGGTAAAAATGGTGCCGGCAAGACAACAACCTTTTATATGATCGTCGGTCTGGAGCATCCAGATCGGGGCACGGTCCATTTGGATGAGCTTGAAGTGACGCACCTGCCCATGTATAAACGGGCCCTTGCAGGGATTGGGTATTTGCCGCAGGAAGCATCGATCTTTCGGAAATTGACGGTAGAAGAAAATCTCCTTGCCATCCTTGAGGACGTAGAACCGGATGGGAAAAAACGCCAAGAAAAGATGGAGGCCCTCATTGAAGAGTTCCATATTGGACACATCCGCAAGAGCCTGGGAACGGCCCTTTCCGGCGGTGAACGCCGTCGTGTGGAAATCGCCCGTGCCCTTGCAACGGAACCGGCCTTCATTCTTCTTGATGAACCTTTTGCAGGCATTGACCCCATTGCCGTGGCCGATATCCAAGTCCTTGTCAAACATCTGGCCAAACGCGGCATTGGCGTCCTCATTACGGATCATAACGTGCGTGAAACGCTCAGCATTGTTGATAAGGCCTACATCCTGAACGAAGGCAAGATTATGGTCGAAGGCCCCAGTGAGAAGGTCGCTGCCGACCCGATTGCCCGCAAGTACTACCTTGGAAAAGACTTTAAGATGTGAGGCGTGCCATGAGGATACTTGATAAATACATTTTAAAACAGATGCTGCAGCCCTTTGCTTTTGGGGTGGCTGCCTTTTCAACCATCTTTGTGGCCAGCTCCTTCCTTTTCCGCGTGACCCAGTACATTACGCAGTATGGGGCGTCCTATTCATCGCTTTTTCGCCTCTTTCTGTGCCTCATGCCGGAAGTCATCAACTATACCTTCCCCATGAGCATGCTGCTCGCCTCTTTATTAACAATGGGACAGCTGTCCGGAAACAGCGAAATTACGGCGATGCGCAGTGGGGGAATGAGCTTTCGCCGCATCGCCATGCCAATCCTTGCCGCCGGATTCGTCGTCAGCCTTTTTTCCGTGGTCTGGGCTGAAAAAGTTGTACCGCCGGCGAAAGCTGAGTACGAACGGATCATCCAGCAGGAAATCAAGAACAACACAAAACCCCGTACCCAAGACCATATCCTATTAAAGAACATCTCCAAGGGTCAGCTGACGCGTCTTACCTATGCTCGGACCTTTGATGAAAAAGCTGGTGTCATGAAGGATATCACCATCGAGGACTGGGATAAGGGCCGTGTCGTCCGTATCCAGCGCACGCCTGAAGCCAAATGGCAGAATGGGTTGTGGATCATGGAAAAGGGAACGATCACGGAAATCACGAACGAGGAAGGGCTCACACGGACTATGACTTTTGATAAGCAGGTCCTTCCCATTACGGAAACTCCAAAGACCATCACCCTTGATCAGAAAGACCCTGATGAAATGACCATCGGAGAATTGAAGATGTACATTGGCATCTTGGAGCGGCAGTACCAGCCGACGAGCAAATACGTCATGGAAATCTACAGCCGCTTTACCGTGCCCCTTGCAAGCTTCTTCTTTGCTCTCATCGGTGTACCGCTGGGCGTTCAAAGTCAGCGGGCAGGAACCAGTATGGGCCTGGGCTTTTCCGTAGTCATCATCTTTATTTATTACTCCATCATGACTTTCATGACCGGTCTTGGCCAGGGCGGCGTGATTCCGCCTTTTATCGCGGCGGCCGTGCCAAACTTCCTGTGCGGATGCGCAGGGGCCTATCTGATCTGGCAGAAAGAACACTGAATGCTGCATAGGTAGGAAATCATTCCCGTTTCCTGCAGCAGCGTGCCTCCATTGCTTACTTCCTTTCTTTTAAGGATGCAATGGAGGCATTTTTATTTCCACAAGGGTTCCTTCCTCAAGATGGATCCTGCCCTTATGGACGGCCCTCTTGCGGAAAAGGCTGTAAAGGACGCTTTTTTTAAACACGCCTTTTTCCTAAAAAGGGACTTTTTTATCAACGCCTCCTTTTCCGTGCTGAAAGGCCGTTTTCACGCAATAATCGGGAAACATGGTTTTCCTGATTTACGGTATAATATGGGTAGGCCTACGGCGCTGCAGCAAGATATGGATCCAGCACTAGAAATCGACAAAAAGGAGTATGTATCATGCAACAGAAACAGAACGGTTCCGACAGCGATTTTTCCTTTGACATCAAGCGTCATATCGGTGTTCTTTCGACGACGCCCCGAGGGTGGACGAAAGAGCTCAATATTGTTTCCTATAATGGCGGCCGCAGCAAGCTTGATATCCGCCTGTGGAGTGAGGATCATCAGAAGATGGGCAAGGGAATCACCTTGGTACGGGAAGAAGCCGATATTCTTTACGCCCTTTTGACGAATATGCGGGATAAACAGACCCAAAAGCGGGGATAGCGGTAAGCAATCCTAAGATTCAGTTTCATAGAGAAAAAGGTGCCTCAGTCCCTTGTTCCGGAAAAGGGCTGAGGTTCCTTTTTGCGTTTGGAAATGGCAGCTCGGCTTTTATCACTGACAGGGCAACGGCTTTTGACCAGATGAATATGATCCTTCTCGTTGATAGACGGGCTTTTTACAGCAATCAGGCCATTTTTCATCAAGAAAACCCAGCGTCATGTCTTAGGCATGATTTCATCCGTCAAAGGAGGGCTGGATGGAGGGCTGGCAATCGTCCATTCCCCATTGCTCAAACCCTTTTTTTTCGCTACAATAAAGGTGTAACAAACAGTCTGAAAAGACGTCAGAGGAGGTTCATATTGTGAAGGTTTCTGTTGTTATGCCTGTAACAGATACACATAAAGCGGCTCTTAAAAAGGCCGCCCCAAACGCTGAATTTACGTTTGGAAAGAATGAGGCAGCCCTCAAGGAGGCAGATGTCATCATTGGTAATATTGCGCCCCAGAAGGTCAAAACCCTGCCTAAGCTGCGTTTCCTGCAGCTGAATTCAGCTGGGGCCAATACCTACTGCGAACCTGGCATCCTGCCAGACGGTGTGGCTCTTACCAATGCTACAGGTGCCTATGGAATTGCCATCAGTGAACATATTCTGGCGACGCTTCTTTTTCTCATGAAGCACCTTCCGACTTATTATGATCAGGGTAAGGCGCATTGCTGGAAAGACGCCGGTCCAGTGAGAACGCTCTACGGATCTACGGTCGCTGTCATTGGTTTTGGCGATATTGGCCGCCATTTTGGCCGCATTGCAAAAGCCATGGGAGCCTACGTCCTTGGTGTCAGACGTCGCTCATCAGACCTAGTTCCGGAAGCTGATGAAATGGGGACCTTTGCCTTGCTGGGGGATATCCTTGCCCGGGCTGATGTGGTCGTCTCCTGTCTTCCTGACACGCCGGCTACGCAGGGGCTGTATACGGAAAAGCGTTTCTTTGGGATGAAGCAAGGGGCTCTTTTTATCAACATCGGCCGCGGCAATGCCGTGGATCAGGACGCACTTAAGATGGCCCTCCAAAGTGGGCATCTTGCCGGCGCTGCCATTGATGTGGCAACGCCTGAACCGCTTCCTGAATCAGATCCCTTGTGGGAGGCACCGAACCTTCTTGTGACGCCGCACGTGAGCGGCGGTTACCATGCCCAATCGACATGGGACGCAATCATTGCCATAAGCTGTCGCAACCTCGAGCACTTCATCAAGGGGGAACCTCTCGAAAATATTGTCGACAGGGAGACGGGCTATCGCAAATAGCCACTATTTTTTGGGATTTGCCTAAAAAATTGCAGGCCAATCTATGATATAATATTTTATTCACTATGATAATTTGAGAGGAGGCAGTACCATGTTTTATATGATTATCATGGGAATCCTTTCCCTGTGTGTGGCCATTTTTGCTGTCCAAAACGCTGTGAGCGTGGAGGTTTCCTTCCTCTTCTGGCATTTTTCCATGAGTCTTGCCCTGATTATCATCGGCTCCCTTCTCATTGGTCTTGTCCTGTCAGGCCTCATTGCCCTTAAAGTAAAGGCCGGGCACTTCATGAAAGAACGACGCCTCAAGGGGCAGATTAGGGCCCTTGAGGAGGAAAATGCCGAGAATCGGCGCAAGATGGGAACGGTTCCTCATTTTAAGGCAAGACCCAAGGTCTCTGAGGCACCGCAAAAGGATACTGATCCCATCATCAAACCATTTGAACCAGGAAAGTAGGGATTTTATCCATGATCTGCAGTAAAATCAGTCACAAGGTGGGGCCCCTTGATCCCGACCTTTTGAAAACGGGAAAGGCCTTGGGCCTTTCTCCTGTTCTTATGGGGATCCTCAAGAGAAGGAACCTGACGGACCCTGAAGCCATCCGGATCTTCCTTGACGGCAGCCCCGAGCCTTTTCATGACCCCTATGGGCTGCTCCATATGGAGCGGGCCGTCACGAGGATCTGTGAAGCCCTCAGCAAGGAGGAGAAGATCACAATCTACGGAGACTATGACGTAGACGGAACTTCTGCCAGCTCCTTGCTCTTTCTCTTTTTAACAAAAAATTTGGGCGCCAAGGCTGCCGTTTATATTCCCCGCCGTGATACAGAAGGGTACGGACTCAACCTAGAGGCCCTTGAAAAAATCTACGGCGGTGGGTCGACCCTTGTCATTACTGTCGATACGGGAATCAGCGGAGCGGACGTAATCAAGAAGGCACCTGCAGGTCTTGACGTCATCATAACGGACCACCATCTGGCCCCGCAGGAGCTGCCGGCGGCCTACACGGTCGTAAATCCCAATCAGCCTGGCGATACATACCCTGAAAAGGGCATCTGTGGCTGTGGAGTGGCCTTTAAGCTCTGCCAGGCCCTGTGGCATCATTTTCATCCCGAAAGCGCGCTTTGGACAGAGTTGATTGAGCTTGCTGCCGTGGCAACAGTAGCGGATGTGGTGCCCCTTGTAGGGGAAAACCGTGAGATTGTTCGCAGGGGACTCAAGAAAATCGCTGATACGCCCCTTGTGGGACTGCGCGCCCTGGTCCAGTCGGCGACGCGGGAAGGCTCACCCATTACGACCGATACCATTGGTTTTGGTCTTGGGCCTCGCATCAATGCCGCTGGACGTCTGGATGATGCCATGCTTGCCGTAAAGCTAATGACAACAAGTGACAGCGAGGAAGCGAGCACCCTCTCCCGCGAGCTCAATGACCTTAACGCCAAGCGCCAGGAAATCAGTCAGCGCATCTTTGAAGAAGCCGAAGCTATGCTGACGGCCTCGGGCAAGATCCCGACTTGGGGCATTGTCCTTGCCAAAGAAGGCTGGCATCCTGGTGTCATCGGTATTGTGGCATCCCGCCTGACCGAAAAATACCACCAGCCAACGATCCTTATGTCCATCAAGGACGGCATTGCCAAGGGGTCCTGCCGCAGTATTCCCCCGGTCCATCTCTATCATGTCCTGGAAGCCTGCCGCCGCGCCCTGATCCAGTTTGGCGGTCATGCCCAGGCAGCAGGCCTGACCATGGAAAAAGATAAAGTGGATGACCTGCGCCGCCTCTTTACGGAGGCCGTGAAAACGGCCCTTCATGGCGAAATCTATGAACCAGAAGTGGAACCAGATTATTTCATTCCCGAAGGGGAGGCCGTGACGGAAAAAATTGTCCATGAGCTCGAACGGCTCCAACCATTTGGCCAGGATAATCCGGCCCCCATCTTGGGGTTTGAAAAGGCTGTCATCACGGGTGTGCGCACCATGGGAAAAGAGGGCAGTCATCTGCGGCTTGATCTTTCAAGCGGCGGTTATGGCTATAAAGGTCTTTTATGGCAGGAAGGCCCGCGGAGCCATTACTTCTACGAGGGGGAAGAGGCAGCTGTGGCCTTTGCGCCCCGCCTCAACACCTTCCGCGGCGTGACCACGGTGGACCTTGAGGTCAAGGCTGTCGATACGGCACAGACGATCGTCGATTGGCGTCACAGCAACCTGAGTAAGGAAGCTATTTTAAATACTATTTTACAAAAAGAAGAAAAAACAGTACTATATAAGCAAGAAAGTGAAACAGAGCTGTCCTTTCTTCCTTGGGTCGATGTCCTTCCTTACGGGGCGCCCCTTCCCAGTGGGGTCAAAACGGTTATTTTCTATGATGCTGGTGCGTCTATCCTTATGGATGAGGCTCATTTTCCCCTGAAAGGAGCAGGTGTGCTCCATCTCCTGTATCATCGCGACGAGATGGTGGCCGCCCGGGAAGCCCTTCTTGCTTCCTATCCGGATGTCATGGGCTTACGCCGCTGCTATGCCCATATCCGGAGCGTCCTTGCATCGCGTCCTTGTGTCACAAAACAGGACCTTTTGGGATCGACACGGGATGGGTACCGCATTACGGAACGCGTCCTGAAGCTCTTTTTTGACTTACACTTTTTTCTGGAAAAAGATGGCGCCATCGTGCCGCAGCAGGTACAGCCCATCGACATGGCGGAAAGCCCCGCCTACCAGGAATTTTGCGCTGAGCGGGACCGTAAGGAAAAACGCCTGACCGCCGCTTGGCAGATGAAAGCTGCAGCCATTGCAGCCTTATGGAATAATTAGAGGGGGTGAGAAGATGGAACAGTTAGATGCAACACCAATCAGTGCAGAGGAATTTTATGCGAGAATTGGGAAATACCTGACCCCTCGCCAAGTGGAATTCGTCCGGGAGGCCTATAATTTTGCGGCGGAGCAGCATGCCAGCCAGAAACGGGCCAGCGGTGAACCCTACATCATCCATCCGCTGGGGGTAGCCAGCATCCTGGCCCAGCTTCATATGGATGATACAACCCTTGCCGCCGCCTTTCTCCATGATGTAGTGGAAGACACGGATGTGACCCTTGATCAGCTGACCGATATCTTTGGCCTTGAAGTGGCGGGTCTCGTCGATGGCGTCACCAAACTCGGCAAGATCGAATATATTTCCCGCGAAGAGCAGCAAGTCGAGAACTATCGGAAGATGTTTCTTGCCATGGCAAAGGATATCCGCGTGGTCCTCATTAAGCTCGCGGACCGCCTGCATAATATGCGGACCATGAAATACATGCCGCCTAATAAACAAAAACGGATTTCCAGCGAGACGCTTGAAATCTACGCACCCTTGGCGCATCGCCTAGGAATCTATGCCATCAAATGGGAACTGGAAGACCTATCTTTCCGCTACATGGAGCCGCAGCATTACTATGAGCTCGTGGAGCAGGTCAAGGTCAAACGGCACGAACGGGAAGCCATGGTCCAGGAGGCTATGGACGAACTGAGCCGTCTGTGCAGTGAAAGCGGGATCAAGTGTGAAATTCAGGGCCGTCCCAAGAGTTTTTACAGCATCTACAAGAAGATGCAGAAGGACAACAAGAGCATCAATGAAATCTATGACCTTCTTGCAGTCCGCGTCCTTGTTGACAGCGTAAAGGACTGCTACGGCGTCCTGGGCATTGTCCACGGCAAGTGGCGTCCGATTCCGGGCCGTTTCAAGGATTATATTGCTGTCCCCAAATCAAATGGCTATCAGTCCCTTCATACGACTGTCGTTTCTTCGAGCGGGCAGCCGCTTGAAATCCAGATCCGTACCTTTGAAATGCACCGCATTTCCGAATACGGTGTTGCTGCCCATTGGCGTTATAAAGAGTCCGGTGGATCCAATATGCCGAGCTCGTCTGACAAGTCGGCCGATGAAAAGATGGCCTGGCTGCGGCAGCTCCTTGATTGGCACCGCGATATGCGTGATCCCCACGAATTTGTTGATACGGTCAAGATGGACGTTTTTTCTGATGAAGTCTTTGTCTTTACGCCTCAAGGTGACGTCATTGACCTGCCTTTTGGCAGCGTGCCCATTGACTTTGCCTATCGTATCCATACGGGCGTGGGCAATCGCTGTGTTGGCGCCAAGATCAACGGCAAGATTGTTCCCCTTGACTATAAGCTCAAAAACGGCGATATCGTGGAGATCATTACATCCAAGACGAGTCCCGGACCAAGCCGCGACTGGATCAACATCGTTGGGTCGAGTCAGACCAAGAATAAGATCCGTCAGTTTTTCAAGAAGGAACGGCGGGAAGAAAATATTGTCAATGGACGGGATATGCTTGAGCATGAATGCCGGCGCCTAGGCTATGACACGGCAAAGCTTTTGACGAGCGAAAACCTCAGGGAAGTGGCCACGCGGTCCCACTTTGACGGCAGTGAGGAAAACTTGCTGGCTGCCATTGGCTACGGTGGCGTCCTTGTGAGCACCGTCATGGTCAAGCTCATTGAGCTTTATAAAAATGCCCAGAAGCAGAATCAGACCAAGAACCTGTCCCAACTCCTTAAGGAACTTAAACCGCGGGTATCCAAACCCCATAAAGGAAGCCATGGCATCCTCGTCAAGGGTGAAGATGATATCATGGTGAAGCTTGCCCGCTGCTGCAACCCCATTCCAGGCGATCCGATTGTGGGCTATGTCACTCGCGGTCATGGGGTGTCCGTCCATCGCGTTGACTGCCCCAATGTCCTTGCCAATAAAGAGGAATCGGACCGCATGATTGAAGTGTCGTGGAACATCGACACGGACGAAGCCTACAAGGTTGTCCTGCGCATGAGCTGTATCGATCAGACGGGCGTCATGGCCAACATCATGACCGTAGCCAGCGAGACAAAGGTCAATATCAATTCCCTCAATGCCCATACAAATCCAGATAAAACAGCTTATGTGGATCTGGGCCTTGACATTACAAGCCTTGAACAGCTAAACTACATCATTGGCCGCATGCGCCGCATCAAGGGCGTCTACAAAGTCGAACGCAAGACCAGCGGCCTGTAAAGGAGCATCATGAGAGCAGTCGTCCAGCGCGTGTTAAGCGCCAGTGTCAGTGTCAACCAAGAAGCTATCGGCCAGATCCAAAAGGGTTTTCTGATCCTTTTGGGTGTCGAAAAAGGGGACACGGATAAGGACCTCCACTACATTGTGGATAAGGTTGCCGGTCTCCGTGTCTTTGATGATGAAGCGGGCCGCATGAACCGATCCCTTGTGGATATTAAAGGAGAGCTCCTTGTCGTCAGCCAGTTCACCCTCTTAGGGGATGTGCGCCATGGCAAACGGCCTTCCTTTACCCAGTCGGCCCCGCCTGATGAGGCAAAAGGGCTTTATGAAAGGGCAGTGGCCCTTTTTCGGGAAAAGGGCATCAAGACCGAAACGGGACAGTTCCAGGCTCATATGGAAGTGTCCCTCATCAATGATGGTCCGGTGACCATCCTTATCGACAGCCTCAAAACATTTTAGGAGAAACCCATCTATGAAACTCTATCGCATTGTTGTAGGCCCCATTCAAGAAAACTGTTACCTCATCAAAAATGAGGAGACAGGCGAGGGCATCATCGTCGACCCTGGTGATGAAGCGCTCAAGATTATGGAGGCTGTTAAAAAAGCCGAAATCAAAAAAATCACGGCCATCTTTATCACCCACGGTCATGGCGACCATATTTCAGCCTTGGACGAGGTCAAGAAGCTGACCGGTGCCAAGGTCTATATGAGCCGAGAAGATGCGCCTATGCTCCGCGTTTGGAACAGCAGCCTATCGTATTCGACGGACCGGGATAAGACGTTTGACCCGCCTGATGTCTATTTTGAAGACGGCATGACCGTTACGGAAGCCGGTCTGACCTTTACCATTGCTGCAACCCCGGGCCATACCCGCGGCGGTGTGTGCATCATTGGCGACGGCGTTGTTTTTGTCGGGGATACGATTTTTCTTGAATCCATCGGCCGTACGGATCTTCCCGGCGGTTCCTACGATGATATCCTCACTTCCATCAAGACAAAACTCCTGACCCTCCCCGATGAGTATCGGCTGTTTCCTGGTCATGGACCGGATACGACCGTGGGCTGGGAAAAACGGAGAAATCCGTTCCTGCAGTAAGAGGCGGTTTTCATGACGACACAAAAACCTTGGGGAATGCTTGTCAAGTCGGCTTTTGCGCTGTTTGGTTTTGCGGCTTTTTGCCTTGTTGCCGATTTCCTGCTTCCCGTCCTGATTTCCATTGCTTTTTCTTATTTGCTGTATCCCATTGTCCGGGCGCTTGAAAAGATCACGTGGGGACGGGACCGCCGTATGCCGAGTGCGGTGGCCGTCCTCCTGTCATTTGTCATCTTTCTTCTTTTTATGAGCGCTGCCCTCCAGATTCTCATGGTGCCTTTGGTGACCCAGGTCAATACCCTCACCAAGGCCCTGCCGGGATTTGCCGCACAGGTGTCAGCGACTATGAACTGGTTCTTTGGCCCGGAGGCCCGTGCTGCGCTTCCCGCCAATGTGCAGGCCCTTATCAATGAAGCCCTGACCACGGCGGGCCGTAACGTCATGGCCCTTTTCCAGGACCTCATTTCATCGACTTTTCGCGTGGCCCGTTCCATGGCGAGTATGGTCCTTGTTCCTTTCTTGACTTTTTATTTCCTGAAGGATTGGCGGACCCTAAAGGCCATGGCTGTCAAAGTCTTTCCCTATGACCGGCAGGCACTTGCCGAAAAGGTTCTCGAAGACATTGGCAGCATGCTCTGCACCTATGTGGACAATATGCTGAAGCTTTGTCTTGTGGCTGCAGGCTGCCTGACCGTTGGCAATTATGTCCTTGGCGTGCAGTATACCTTGGTCCTTGGTCTTCTTGCCATGCTGACAGAGCTCATTCCCCTTGTTGGTTCTGTTGTGGGGACCCTTGTCGCTGTTTTTGTCGCTCTCTTGCAGCGGCCCGCCTTGGCGCTCCAGGTCCTCATTTTTTACCTTGTCTACTATCAGGTCGACTCTCAGGTCATCATGCCCACCCTTGTGGGAAAAGCCATTACCCTGCATCCGGTCCTCATTATCCTATCCGTCATCATCGGAGGGAAACTGGCCGGTGTCATTGGCTTGATCTTTGCTGTGCCAGTACTGGCCATCATCAAGATCCTTTATGGCTATTTCTGGCACTGGGGTGAGCCTCTTCCCAAAGAGGAGGAAAAGGCAATTTAGGCCGCTTTATATTGAAATCATCCAGTATCTTGTGGTAAACTAAAGTGGTTTACATGAAGTTTTTTATTGAAGGAAACGGAGGGGATTATTATGTTAACAACGGCACCCCGTGGTACCAAGGACATCCTGCCCGGCGCGGTCAATGGCTGGCGGTATGTCGAATCCGTCTTGCGCGACGTTTGCCGCGAATTCAACTATCAGGAAATCCGCACGCCAATCTTCGAGCATACGGAACTCTTCCAAAGAGGCATCGGTGACGGTACGGACGTTGTTGATAAGGAAATGTATACGTTCAACGACCGCAGTGGCAGAAGCATTACGCTTCGTCCCGAAAATACGGCTGCTGTCGTACGTTCCTTCGTCGAAAATAAACTCTATGCTGAACCTATGCCGCTGAAGGTCTTCTATATCGGACCCATGTTCCGGTACGACCGTCCCCAGGCTGGCCGCATGAGACAGTTCCATCAGTTTGGCGTCGAAGCGATGGGCTCCCCGTCCCCGGTGGTGGATGCGGAAACCATCCTGCTTGCTATTACGGTCCTCAAACGGCTTGGCCTCAAGGACCTTAAACTCAAGATCAATTCCGTCGGCTGCCCGAAATGCCGCCCGCAGCACCGCACCCTCCTGCAGGACTATTTCCGTCCGCATCTGAAGGAACTGTGCGAGGATTGCCAGAGCCGCTTTGACCGCAGCCCCCTGCGTATCCTTGACTGCAAGGTCGACCATGATAAACCCTTCATGGCTGGGGCTCCAAAAATCACGGATTCCCTGTGCGAAGAGTGTCATGATCATTTTGAAATGGTCAAGAAACTTCTTGATGAAGCAGGCGTGGACTACGAAGTCGACAGCACCCTCGTCCGTGGCCTTGACTACTATACGAAGACGGCTTACGAAGTCCAGTATTCCCCGCTTGGGGCGCAGAGCGCCATTGGCGGCGGCGGTCGTTACGACGGCCTTGTTGAGGAACTGGGCGGACCTTCCACACCGGGCGTTGGCTTTGCTATGGGACTTGAACGTATCATTCTGGCCCTTGAAAAGCAGGGACTCCTCAAGACCGAAAAAGAAGCCATTGATGTCTTTGCCGTTGTGCCTGACGCAGGCGGCACGGCAGATGCATTCAAAGCTGTCATGGACCTGCGTGAAGCTGGCTTTTCCTGTGACATGAACCAGATTGAACGCAGCATGAAAGCCCAGATGAAACAAGCTGACCGCACGGGTGCTCGCTTTGCCCTCATCTTTGGGGAAGAAGAACGCAGCCGCGGTGCCGTGACGGTCCGCAACATGGCTGACAGCAGCCAGGAAGAAATCAAACTATCCGAGATTGTATCCTATATGAAAAAGGCAGAGGTGTAAAACAAGATGAGTTTTGAACGCAGTCACCACTGTGGTGAGCTTAGAAAACAAGACGCCGGCAAGGACGTTACCTTGTGCGGTTGGGTCAGCAAACGGCGTGACCATGGTGGAATTATCTTCATTGATCTACGTGACCGATCCGGTCTGGTCCAGGTCGTTATTGATCCGGCCCATGATGACAAGGATTTCCATAAGGCGGAAACGGTCCGCAGCGAATTTGTCCTGCAAGTCAAAGGCACGGTCCGTAACCGTACGGAAGAGACGGTGAACCCGAATCTTCCGACAGGTGAAGTGGAAGTCGTAGTCAAGGGCCTTAACATCCTGAACCCGGCCAAGACGCCTCCTTTCTACATTCAGGACGGTGTGGACGTCGATGAAAATGTAAGACTGCGCTATCGTTATCTTGACCTGCGCAGACCGGAAATGCAGCGCAACCTCATCCTCCGTCATAAAGTGACGAAGCTCGTCCGTGACTTCATGGACAACCAGGGCTTCCTTGAAATCGAAACGCCAATGCTCTGCAAGAGCACTCCGGAAGGCGCCCGTGACTATCTTGTCCCGAGCCGCGTCAACCCTGGTAAGTTCTATGCCCTGCCGCAGTCTCCGCAGCTGTTTAAGCAGATCCTCATGGTAGCCGGCATGGAAAAATACTTCCAGATTGCCCGCTGCTTCCGTGATGAAGATCTGCGTGCAGACCGTCAGCCTGAATTTACCCAGCTCGATATGGAAATGTCCTTCATTGACGAAGACGATATCATGACGCTGACGGAAAACCTCATTGCCTATGTCTTTAAAAATGCGCTTGGAAAGGAACTAGAGGTTCCCTTCGGCCGCATGACTTGGGATGATGCCATGGATCAGTACGGTTCCGATAAGCCGGACCTGCGCTTTGGCATGAAGCTCATCAACATGAACCAGGCCCTTGAAGGGACAAAGTTCAAGGTCTTTAAGGACATCATCGAAAAAGGCGGTCTTGTCAAAGCCATCAATGTCAAGGGATACAGCGCCATTCCGCGCCGTGAACTCGACGGCCTTGTCGATTTTGTCGGCATTTATGGTGCCAAGGGTCTTGCTTGGATCATTGTCAACGAAGACGGCTCCATCAAGAGCCCGATTGCTAAATTCTTCAGCGAAGAAGAGCTGCAACGCATCCTGGCAACAGGAAAAGCCGAAAAAGGCGATGTCCTGCTCTTTGTGGCTGATAAGAATCCCCTTGTTGTGGCTGCCGCGTTGGGGGCCCTTCGCCTTGAAATGGGTAAGCGTCAGAATCTCATCGATCCCGACAAGCTTGCCTTTACGTGGGTCGTAAAGTTCCCTATGTTTGAATACAGCGAGGAAGAACATCGCTATGTCGCCATGCACCATCCGTTTACGTCTCCCTGCGATGAAGACGTGGATAAACTTCTCACCGACCCAGGTCATGTCTATGCCAAAGCCTATGATATGGTCCTTAACGGCGTAGAAATCGGCGGCGGTTCCATCCGTATCCATGACCGCAATGTCCAAAACAAGGTCTTTGAAGCCATTGGGCTTACGGACGAACAGGCTCAGGAGAAATTTGGCTTCCTCCTGAATGCCTTCGAATTTGGCGCGCCTCCTCATGGCGGCCTGGCCTTTGGTCTTGACCGTCTCATCATGCTCATGGCGAAACGCCCGTCCATCCGCGATGTGATTGCCTTCCCGAAGACGCAGAGTGCAGTTGACGTCATGAGCCAAGCTCCGAACGTCGTCGACGAAAAACAGATGCGCGAACTGCATATCAGGAGCACGGTCGTAAAGAAGGAAAAAGAAGAATAACCCCATTGACTGCGAGCTGAGGAGAAATCCTTGGCTCGTTTTTGTATGACGGGGAAGTCTCAAAGGTAAGGGTAAAAAGTCGGAAAGTTGAGCTGCGAAGGTGCGAGCCAGCAAGCGGGCACGTAAGGCGAAAAGTCAAGAGGGCAGCAAAATAAGCCCCATGCGGGAAGCCGTCATGCATTTTCTTGTTCCTTCTGTTTTTGCGCAGCGGGGAATCGTTCATTTTGCCAATCAGTCCGCTTTTTGAACTGGCTGATTCTCCCTCAAACCTTGCACCCATCCCCATTTCTTGCTATAATACAGGTAAAGAGCAACCCTCCGATGTACGAAAAAGTCCTATAGGTTTTGAGCCAACACTCTTTATAAGGGAGCCCGAAAACTCCGGCCGCTCATGGTATGCCCCCCTGAGGGGACATCAGCAGTGACAGGGAGGGCACCCACCTGCTCATGCAGGTTCAAAACAAGGGACGGAAACGGCATTGTAGGGCTCTTTCTTTTTTATATCAATTCATTCACGTTCGAAGGAGTCCGAAGCGTTATGCCTCTTGTTCTCATCAGTTTAGCCGTCATTATCCTGGACCGCGTGACGAAAATCCTGGTTCAATCCCATCTGGCAGAGGGAGAGAGCATTCCCGTCGTGCCAGGGGTCATGAGCCTGACTTATATTCTTAACCCCGGTGCTGCTTTTGGAATGCTGGAGCACCAGCGGCTGTTTTTCATCTTGATGACGGTTGCCGTCATTGCCGTCCTGATTTATTTCTGGCGCAGGATCAAAGAAGAAGCGATTGTCGTCCAATTGGGTGCAGCCTTTTTCCTGGGCGGGGCCGTGGGAAACCTCATCGACCGCATCGAAACGGGCTTTGTCATTGACTTTTTTGACTTTTATTTTTGGCCCATCTTCAATGTGGCCGATATCTTTATTTGTGTAGGAGTGGGGCTGATTGTATGGAATATTGTCATGGACGAATGCCGGAAGACGGAACCACAAAAGTAACTGAGCCCGCTGCAGAAAAGGATCAAGGGCTTCGCGCGGACTGCTATCTTGCTGACGTCCTGGATCTTTCGCGTTCAAGCCTGCAGCACGATATGGAAAAAGGACTTGTCACCAAAGAAGGAAAGCCGGTCAAGGCAAGTTATAAGGTCAAGTTGGGGGATGTCTTTACGGTTGTCATTCCGCCTGCTGTGAGCCTTGAGGCAGAACCTGAGCCCATTCCTTTAGCTATCCTCTACGAAGATGAGGATGTGATTGTCGTCAATAAGCCGCGGGGCATGGTTGTCCATCCCGCGGCGGGAAACTATACAGGGACCCTTGTAAACGCCCTTTTATATCACTGCAAGGATTTATCAGGAATCAACGGCGTTGTCCGGCCCGGCATTGTGCATCGCCTCGATAAGGATACTAGCGGCGTCATGGTCTGTGCAAAAAACGATAGGGCTCATCTGTCGCTTTCCCAACAGATCAAGGACAAGGAAGCCAAACGTACATACATTGCTGTTGTGCGGGGCAATATCAAGGACGACCGGGGCCATATTGAGACCCTCATCGACCGAGACCCCAAGGACCGCATGCGTATGGCTGTTGTGCCTTCCGGCGGCCGCCTTGCCGTGACCGATTATGAGGTCCTTGAACGTTACGGCCGCTTTACGGTCGTGCGCTGCCGCCTCCAGACTGGAAGGACGCATCAAATCCGCGTCCATATGACTTATCTGGGACATCCCCTGGTGGGAGATCCCAAATATCAACCGCAAAAGACCTGTTTTTCCATTGACGGACAGGCCCTTCATTCTGAGACATTGACGTTCCGTCATCCCCGGACGGGAAAGATCATGTCCTTTACGGCACCCCTTCCCGGCGATATGGAAACGATCCTGACGCGTCTGCGCCATGGCCAATTTCATTAAGGAGAATCCATCATGAGCATTTCAGTGAAAAAGAAAACGATAATGGATGAAGATGCAATGCGCCGCGCCCTTGTGCGGATTTCCCACGAAATTGTGGAACGCAACAAAGGTGTGGAGCACGTAGCCCTTGTAGGCATTACGACCCGCGGTGTACCGCTTGCCAGACGCGTTGCAAAGACCATTGAGGAAATCGAGGGCGTCAAGGTTCCTGTTGGCTCCCTGGATATTACGATGTACCGGGATGACCTGTCTACCTTGGGGTATAATCCTGTCATGGGAGAAACAGATATCCATTTTGACCTTAACGGTCGGACCGTTGTTCTCATTGACGATGTTCTTTTTACTGGCCGGACCATTCGCTGCGCTCTTGATGCACTCATCGATATGGGGCGCCCTAAAGCCATCCAACTGGCGGTTATGGTCGATCGGGGACATAAGGAACTGCCAATCAGGGCGGACTATGTTGGAAAGAATGTCCCGACGAGCACCCATGAAACGGTGAACGTCACAATCAAGGAAATCGACGGTACAGATGAAGTCGCTTTGGCAGATGTCAAATCAAATTAAGAAGGATGGACCTACGTGCGATTAAAGTCATTTGAAGCCCATGGCTTCAAGTCCTTTGCCGATAAGGTCAATGTCAATTTCGAAAATGGGATCACGGCCATTGTTGGGCCAAATGGCAGCGGCAAGAGCAATATTTCCGATGCCATCCGCTGGGTCATGGGTGAACAGAGCATCAAGTACCTGCGCGGGACCAAGATGGAAGATGTCATCTTTGCCGGCAGCAGTGCCCGCCGGCCCTTGGGCATGGCCGATGTGACCCTTGTTTTTGACAATCGTGATCATGATCTTCCGGTGGACTTTGATGAAGTCAGTATCCGCCGCCGCGTATACCGCAGCGGTGAAAGTGAATATGCCATCAACGGCAAGAACTGTCGGTTAAAGGATATTGTAAATCTCCTTGCCGATACGGGGTTGGGGCGCGGGTCGCTTTCCATCATCGGCCAGAACAAGATTGATGAGATCCTAAACAGCCGTCCCGAAGACCGGCGTACCATTTTTGAGGAAACGGCAGGCATTGCCAAATATCGTCTCCGTAAAAAAGAGGCCCTGCGAAAGCTCGATGATACGGCAGGAAACCTCCTGCGGATCCACGATATCCAGACGGAAATTTCCAGCCAGCTGAAGCCCCTTGAAAAGGCAGCGGAAAAGGTTCGTACCTATAAGGAACTGGATGCTCGCTATGAATTGGTGCGTGTAACGCAGCTTGTGCGCAGGCTGGACCACCTGGAAAAGGAAAAGGGCGATATTGAAGCGCGTCTTGAAGGGTGGGGGAAAGAGGAAAGACGCCTTGACGAAGAGGCGGCTAAGCTCCAATCTGAAATCGATGCCAAAAATAAGGAGCTCCAGGCTCATGAGGCTTCTTTTGGCGCCTATCAGGTAGGTGTGCGCAAAAAACAGGAAGCGCGCAGCCAGTGCGTCAGTGAAGCGAGCGTTTATCGTGAGCGGATGCGTCAAGGAAAGATCCAAATCGAGCAGATGCAGGGCGTCGTGGCGCGTCTTGAAAAGGACATCGAAGCAAATCAGGAAAACCTGGCCCTCCTCACGGGCACCTATGATGAGGAAGAGGCAAAGTATCAGGCAGTGAAGGCGTCCCTTTCCCGTACGGAAAAGGAAAAGGATGAACTGACGCGCCTTGTGGCAGCAAGTGAAAAGCGTAGGGAAGAGGCCCAAAACGAAAATTTTGAACGTATGCGGGAACTTGTAACGCTGCGCAATGACCTTAACGCCGCCCATCAGGAAGAAGAACAGCTCCATCGCCGCCTGGCCCAGATGAAAGAAAAAATGGACCTTGCTGAAGATGAGGTAAAAAGTGCGGCAGAACGCCTGGCAAACGGCAGTACAGCCCTTACAGACGCAAAAAACCAGCAGGAGCGTGTCAAGGAAAAGGGCACGGCTGCCAAAGCCCGTCTTGATGAGCTTGCGGCTCGTTTGGAAGAAGCCAAAAAGGCCGTGGCCGCTAAGGAAAGGCAGCTGAGTGAAAAGAAAGCCCGCATCCAGGTCATCCAAAATATGGAACGGGACCATGATGGCTTCAGCCGCGGGGTCAAGACCATCCTTCAGTCAAAAGCAGGCTGGCGCAGCGGAATCTGCGGCGTTGTGGGCGAGCTGCTCCATGTCGAAGGCCGCTATGTAACGGCCATTGAAACGGCGCTTGGCGGGGCTCTGCAGAACATCATTACCCGTGATGCCCAAACGGCCAAGGAGGCCATCCGTCACCTTAAGAGCCAAAAAGGAGGGCGGGCGACTTTTCTGCCCCTTGATACCATCCGGCCCCGCAGCCTTTCCCCTAAGGAAAAAGAAGCCCTCAAGGCACCTGGTATCATCGGCCTTGCCTCAAGTCTCGTTTCGGTCGATGCGGACCTTATGCCGGCCGTGGATTTTCTTCTGGGACAGGTTCTTGTGGCTGAAACCCTGGATCAGGCCCTAGATGCGGCTAAACGGGCCGATATGCGCGTTCGCGTCGTAACCCTTGAAGGGGACGTCATCTATTCCGGTGGGTCCCTTGCAGGCGGTGAAAAAGAAAATCGCAGGAGTTTCCTTTCCCGCCATCAGGAACTTGAAACGCACCAAAAGGAACGGGCCCAATTGGAAAAAGAGTTGGCAGGACTTAACCAAGCCCTCCAGGAAGTCCTTCATCAGGAACAGGATGCAGTCATTGACCGCAATCAGTGTGCCGATACCTACCAGAAACTGGCTGTTTCCATGGCAACCCTGTCCGCCCAAGTGGAACAGGCCCAAAAGGAATTGGGTGAAAAGAATGAAAGTCTTCTCCTTCTTTCCGATGAAAAAACGGAGGCAGCGAAGGCCTATCTTGCCATAACTGAAAAAATCAAGAGCCTTGAACCCCAGGTAAAGACCCTTGAGGAGGCAGATTCACAGAAGCGGGAAGAAGCCCGCAGCCAGGAAGAAACCCTCCAAAAGGACAAGCTTCGCCTTGAGACGTTGAACCAAAAATATCAGGATGTCATCGTTTCCTATAACACCCTCAAAACGCAGATCACGTCCCTTGAAAGCCGCATGGCAGAAATCGACGAGCGCAGTGCCAAAGCCGAAAAGGATCGCCTGAACGAAGTGGCTGAAATCGAAAAGACCGAAGCCATGCTGAAAAAATCAGAAGGGACCATTGCGTCCCTTGAGGAAAAAATCAAGGCCTTTGACAAGAGTCTTGAAGGGACGGATGAAAAGACCCAGGCCTTTATAAAGACGCGAAAGGGCTATGAAGAGGGCCGTGACATCCTTCTTGAAAATGCCCGCAAGCTTCAGGAACGCCTGGAAGGCCTCAAGGAAAAGCGTCATCAAGTCGAGATGGACAGCGTAAGAAAAACCTCTGAAATGGAAAGCACGGCAGGAATCTTAGCTGATAATTTCAAGCTGTCCGTGGAGGAAGCCCGGGAAAAAGCCCTGACTGATATCGGGGAAGGAGCCCTCAAGAAAGAAGAAATTCTCCTTGCTCAAAAGATTGAGGACCTGGGGCCTGTGAACCTTGCGGCTGAAGAGGATTACCAAGCGGCAAAGGAACGGTATGAATTCCTCACCAAACAGTACGATGATATGGTGACTGCGAAAAAGCAGCTTGAACTTGTCATCAGTGGAATCAATTCAGATATGACCAAACGATTCCGAGAAGCCTTTGACAAAATCAACGAGTATTTTGGCAAGTGCTATGAGAAGCTCTTCGGCGGTGGGAAGGCACGTCTTGTCATCCAAAATGAAGAAAACCTTCTCGAAACGGGCATCGACATTGAAGCCCAGCCGCCAGGGAAAAAGATGCGGAACCTATCCCTTTTTTCTGGCGGGGAGCGGGCCCTTACCGTCATTGCCTTGCTTTTTGCTCTTCTTTCCTATCATCCGGCGCCTTTTGTCATCCTTGATGAAATCGACGCGCCTCTTGACGAAACCAATATCGATCGTTTTGCTGAGTTCCTTCGGGACTATGGAAAACGGACCCAATTTATCATCATCACCCATCGTAAAGGCACGATGGAAGCTGCGGACACGCTGCACGGCGTCACCATGAGTGAATCCGGCGTCTCCCGTGTCCTATCCGTTAAACTATCGGAGGTGGCCGCTTCATGAGTTTTGTTGAAGAGTTACGTCAGGGCCTTGAAAAGACCCGCAAGAATTTTACAGAGCGCATGGAAGACCTGGTCGGGATCAGTGTTGATCTGGACGAGGACTTCATGGATGAGCTCGAAATGATCCTCGTTGCAGGCGACGTAGGCATCAAGACGACGGAAAAGATCATGCAGGCCCTGAGAAAAGCGGCAGCAACGCGGGAAATCAAGTCGCCCGCTGAAGCCCTGCCTTTTATCAAACAGTACATCGCTGACATGCTCACCGTCAAAGGTCCGCGCATGAATTTCAAGGGCCATCCCACCATCGTCCTTGTTGTAGGAGTAAATGGCGTGGGAAAGACAACGACCATTGGAAAGCTTGCCAACTATTATCGCCTCATGGGCTATAAAGTCATGTGTGCGGCTGCTGACACGTTCCGTGCCGGTGCAGTGGAGCAGCTTAAGATTTGGGGCGAAAAGGCGCAGGTCCCTGTCATCAGCCATGGGGACATCGGGGCAGACCCGGCTGCCGTCGTCTATGATGGGGTAAAAGCAGCCATGGCCCGCCATATAGATGTCCTTTTTGTCGATACGGCAGGCCGTCTCCATAACAAGACGAACCTCATGAAAGAACTTGACAAGATGTACCGCGTTATCCGCAAGGAAGTGCCCGATGGACCCCATGAAACGCTTCTTGTCCTAGACGCAACGACCGGACAGAACGCCATTACCCAGGCTAAGATTTTTCTCGAGACCGCGCATGTTACAGGTGTTGTCCTAACGAAACTTGACGGTACGGCCAAAGGTGGCGTCGTTGTTGCCATCAAAGAAGAACTGGGTCTTGACGTCAAGTGGATCGGTATTGGAGAAGGCATGATGGACTTCCGGCCCTTTGATCCAAAAGTCTTTGTGGATGCGCTCTTTGATCGGTGATAAGGGCCATGAGCCTCGCCAGCACAAGGAAACGGATTTGATACAGGATGTGAGCCCATTGCGTTAGACAAGTACTTGCTATCGCAATGGGCTCTTTCTTATCCAATGGAACGCTCCGCCTTAGGGGCTAAGGGACGCTCGGATGCTTTTCTTTTTCCTTCCTTTCTTTTGATTTATTTGACGTAGGTAAGTGACAAAGAAAGAGTCGGGTGGATTCCTGCTGCACCGAAGCAGACCGCGTTCACTCCGATTGCGTAGAAGGCTGCCGCTTCTTTTCAGCAGCTGCAAAAATGCAATCTTGACAAACTAAACTGTAGTAGATAAAATTACAGTAATCAAAGAAATCATTCTCCATCGGTCCTTATGGATCTCTTGTCATAAAGGAGTGTTTGATATGGCATTTAACATGATTACTGGTGAAACTTTTGAAAACGAAGTGGTAAAGAGCAAGAAACCCGTTGTTGTAGGTTTTTCTGCTCCTTGGTGCAAATACTGTGCAAAACTGAAACCTGCTTTAGGCGAGCTTGCCATGGAAATCGATGATAAGGTCGATTTTGCTGGTGTCAATATCGATGAAGACGAAGCCTTGGCCCGTCAATTCCATATTGAAGTCATTCCGAGCCTGATGCTCGTCAACAAGGGAACCTATAGTGAACTTCTCGTCAACCCACCGACAAAAGAAGCTGTCGCTGACTGGCTGAAGGAAAAAGGGGTTCTCTAAGGTATTCCTGTTCTGGTAAAAAAGCGGTCCGACGGGCTGCCTGAGGGGATGGAGTGTCCATCTCCTTTTTGTATAAAAGGAGTCATGTGAGTGAAAAGTGATTTCATTGTTGCTGTTCATGCCTTGGTTTACCTGACCCATTTGGGCACCTTGGTCTCCAGTGATGAACTGGCACGCAATATCTGTACGAATCCCGTCCGGGTCCGTAAGATCATGGGAAAATTAAAGAAATTGGGCCTTGTTGAGACCAAGGAAGGTCATGTCGGCGGCTACGCTGCTGTATCGGGTACTGAAAAGACGACCCTGCTTACCATTGCAGATGGTCTCGGCATTTCCTTTGTCGATACCAAATGGCGGAGCGGGACAGAAGACATGGACTGCTTTATATCAAGCGGTATGTCCCTTGTCTTTGACCGGCTTTATGAAAAGATGAACTGCGCTTGCCGGGAAGAATTGAAGCACATCACCCTCGAATCCATTGCCCAAGAAGTTGTCGATCGTCAACGAGCCCGCATGGAAAAATGTCATGGTGAGCGCTGCCATGACTGCCCCGCGTGGGACCGATATAAACGAAACCGTTCCTGATCCAAATCGCTTGAATTGAATCTGTCAAAACGCCCCTATGAACGATATGGAATCGTTTATGGGGGCTTTTGCTTTTTGAAAAAAGTTGGGCGATCCAAAGAGATTCAAAGGGAAAAATCCGTGCTCAGGAATTTTGTCCTTTTGTTTCAACCATCCTGGTTAAAGAGTTCACCCTCTTTTCACTCCCTCATGGTATAATAAGATCATTAAATGTAATGAGGTGAATCAAAGTGAAAAAATTCTTAGCATCTGCCGCACTTTTTCTCTGTGTTTTCAGTACTGGCCTTCCCACGGTCCATGCCGAGCAGCCTCTGGATACGGTTGCCGTGACGGGAACGGCCCGCAAAATGGTGGCTCCCGATATGGCAGCGGTTACGTTTTCCTATGAAACCACGGGAGATACGGTTGAAGCCGTCCGTGCCGGCGGCGCCCAAATGTCAACAAAGGTCCTTGCCAAACTTACGGCCTTGGGAATTTCCAGTGCTGATATGGCAACGACGCGCTACACCGTTGCACCGACCTATACCTATGAAAAAAATGGCCGCCAGAAACTAACGGGCTATCGCCTTTATGCTTCTTGGTCCGCCAAGGTAAAGAACCTTAATGAATTGGGTACTGTTGTTGACGGTGTCCTTTCAACCGGTGTGAACCGGGTGGAATCTCTTTCCTATGGTCTCCAAAATGAGTCCGTCTATCGCCGTCAGCTCATGACGGAAGCGGTTGCAAATGCCCGCCAGAGTGCCCAGACGATCGCCAATGCGGGGGGACGGGGACTTGGCGTCCTGCGTCAGGCCAGTGTCAGCGAATCGAACTTTACCCTCGGTGCTTCCCCCCGTCTTCTCATGATGGCAAAAACTGCAAGCGACAGCACCGCACCGGAGACAAACTTTGCACCCCAACCTTATGAAGTGAGCGTTACGGTCAATACAGTCTTTGCCATGACCTTGGAGTAACCCATGTCTGATGCCAGGCTTACGCCTTTAGAAGACGGGAAGGGACCGATTGTTCTCCAAGGCGCCATGGAAATGGAAGTGGCTCCTTTCATCAAGCGCCTCAAAGGGGCTGAACTTAACGTGTACGGAGATTTTTCCTTTTGGCGAGGAACCTTTGGCACGCGTCCCCTGATCATTTCTAAGACCGGCATCGGCACGGCCGCGGCTGGTGCAGCAACGGCTCTTGCCTGCGCTCTTTATCAACCTTCCCTTATCGTGAACCAAGGTACGGCCGGTGGTTACGGCGACCTTGCTGTAGGTGACGTGGTGGTAGGAAGCGCTCTTTATAACGCCAACGCTCGCTATCTGGGACGTGATGGCCTGCGTTTTATGGAGCTTGGCGCCCTTGAACATGAGTCCGTGGCTGCCATGGACTTTCCCGATGTGCCGCCGCTTCTTGAGACGGATGAAAGGCTCCGAAACATACTGAAGGCCTTTCTCAAAAAAAGCGGCACTTCCTACCGCACGGGTATCATCGCCTCAAGTGACCAATGGAACGAGGCGCCCGAACAGATTAAATGCATTCGGGAAAAAACGGGGGCCCTCTGCGAAGAAATGGAAGCCGCTGCGGTTTGGATGACCGCCAAACGTTTCCATGTTCCCTGCACTTTTGTCCGCATCATCTCCAATAATAATGAACGGGGCCTATCCTTTGATGCCTCCGTTTGTGAGACTTTATCTCGCATATTGCAGAATTTCCTTATGTAATCAATGGTTAGCTAATCAACAGCCTTTTCCTTCGAATCGGGAGAGGCTGTTTTTATTATGTGGGCTGGGTGACGCCGATTAGGTAAAATGCAGCCTGCAAGGCCTATTTCGACCTTGAACGGGGCACTGTTCCAGCTGCAATGAGAAATGGAGCCAGGATGTGGAACTTGGCTGGAGCTTCTATCCCCTTCGCCTATAGTTGCTGCGGATAGGGAATCATCCTTTGGGAAACAGGAAAATAATCGTGATTTATGTAACAATAATTACATAAATCGAAAAAATGGCAATCTTTCTTACATAAAAATCTTATTTCTTATAGGGTAAAATAATCATTATATGGTAAAATAACGTTGAATATGGGAATAAATAGAAAAAATAGATAAAACAAAGAATCTATAATGAACCAAACTTGCCATGTCCTCTTACGAGATTGTTTTTTGGAATGTCTGGAGAAAGGAAAGGCGTTTTCTTTTTTGCTGGGTTTTTGGTAAAAAAGAGGCCTTTCTCCTGTAAAGATATAGGCTTGTTGGAAAGGCGGTGCGGTAAAATCCCATTTTATTCAGCCCCCCTTTTTCCCTTGGGGGCACGGACACCATATAACAACAGGTTGCATGATGCCCTATCGCTTTGTTTGGTGATCTGTTTTCTCTTATCTCGGCAGAACTGCTCAAGGAGGAATGATGATGATTTACTTATCCCATAAAAAAAAGGTGCTTTTATCGGCAGCTGTCCTATTCGCGTTATCGTCAGGGGAAGCTTCTGCAATTTCTTATACTGGAGGAATCTCCAACGTTACTTCTTCCAATGAAACACTGGACGAACTATATGCAGCAAATAAGGCGACGGTCACCGTGACAGGGAGCGGTACGATTACTTTTACCCCATCAGGAACCGCCGATGGAAAGGGAGCGATCGATGCCAGCGGGGAATCGGCCGTGACGATTGGATCTATTTCTTCACCTTATGACAGCTTGACGGCAAATGGGGAAATCCTTGCCGAGAATAAGAGTACAGTGAATCTCTATGCAAAAGAAATGAGCATCAATAAAGGGGACGATTATGCAGCGGTAACAGCAACCAACGGATCGACCATTAACATAGGGACTGCAAATACAACTTCCCTAAAAGGACCGATTGGAGCCGTTGATTCTGGCAGCCGCATCACTGTCGATGGTTCCACGATTTCCCTGACCCATAATACCGTTGGAGAAGAGGGCGTCACCTATAATTATGACCTCGAAACGCGGGGGATTCATGTGGAAGACGGCGCTTCCGTTCGAATCGGCAGCGATCATACAACGTCCCTTGCAATCGATGTGAAAAATGGCAGCGATGATTCGTCCATTTTTGTTGATGGGGATGATTCCAAGCTGGAGCTTTATGGAAAAAACATTTCCGTCACGGCAGAAGACGGTATCTATAATGGTGGTATAGGAGGAGAAGGCGCCCCTACTCATTTTGGCGGCGGCAGCTTAGTGATTGGTTCGGACAGTACGGATTCCTTGACCGTAAATGGCAGGATCATAACTGGGGGGATAGATGATGGTTATTGGCAGCCCCCTGCAAAAACGGGCATCACCAATACGAAGCTTGAGGGGTCTTCCATTGTTGTAAATGACCGTGCTGAGGTTTATCATGGTGGATCTTTGGCAATTGGGTCCGCACGCACGGAATCTGTTAAGACAAAGGGCCTTGTGGCTGACCGTTATAGTGAAATAACGGTTCTCGGTCATACCATTACCGTTGGCGGGTCAGAAGACTATTCAAGGAAGGCCGAGGACAACGTATCTATTCATGTGAATTATAATGGGAATGTCAATATTGGTGATGATGATACAGATACGGTTCAGATTCCGGGTAAGATTATTTTGGGAGATACTAACGGATCTGAACTGACCGTAAGAGGCAATGAAATCCGCATCGGTACAAATGGGGAAACAAACGATATTCACATTTTTGAGAATGATGCGGGCTCCAAATGCAGCATTGGTGATGAGAATACGGAATCAGTCATTATGACTGGACATTTGTCAAATGGTGAGCAATCCGTACTTACTATTGTCGGAGATACGGTGACACTCGAAGGGGATGTCTATAACGTTTTGCCAGGGACTTTCCTTACAGTGGATGGTACGACAATATCGCTGACGTCAGATAAGGCTGTCTTAGAAGGGTATCCGTACACAGTTATGGCAGTCGAGGGCGGTGTCATGACCCTGGGAAGCAGCAGGACCGAGTCCCTTACCCTTGTTGGTATGGTTGCCTCATTAGTGGAGGAGGAGCCCGATACCAAAGTCTCTCTTGATGGCTCGGCGATTACCTTAGAGAACGGTGCTGTTGCTACGGGAAATGGGGCTGCACTTACGATTGGCAGCGCCGGGGTGACAAAGACCCTTACAGGTGACCTTACGGCCACGGATAAAGGCGTTGTTACGGCGACGCTCTCCGGAACTTATACGGGAGATGCTGTGGCTAGTGATGCCGGTACGCTCAGCCTTAGGGCAGGATCTTCTGAGGGTAACCTGACTTCCAAAGGTTCCGGCAGCACGCTTTCGGCAACTGTTTCGGGAACTGCCGTGGGAGATGCCTCGGCTGCGGATAGTGGCAATTTGACCTTAACAACAGGCTCCCTTACGGGTGACCTTACGACTTCCGATAGCGGTACTCTTGCGGCAACTGTCAGCCATACCTTTACAGGTAAGACGACAGACGATGCCGATACGATGACACTTACCCTTAGCAGCGGTGCTACGTGGAACCTGACAGATTCTTCTACCGTCAGTACCCTGAACGCGGAGGGGGGCAAATATTAACCTCATGGACGGCACGCTGGGCGAGACCCTGACGGCAGATTCCTTTGCCGGTGACGGTGCGACCGTATCCCTCGATGCCGATGGCACAACGAACACGGGCAACGACCATGTCTACGTCACGGGAGACCATACGGGGACGACGGCCCTGCACCTTGAGAGCACGTCCAATACCTGGGAAGGGGCTCTTGGAACGGTCCTTGTGAGCGTCGGCAATGAAGAGGGATCCTTTGTGAGCGACGCAGAGACGGAAGCAGCTCTCCACTACTACGACCTGAAGCTGGACAGCACGACAGATAACGTAACCGATGGCTACGGCACCGATTGGTACCTCAAAGGCGTCACAAAGACTCCGACAAATGACGAAGGGCACCACACGACGGTGGTCCGGAACCTCGGCGGCATTACGGGAGGCAACTACCTTCTTTGGAGAAGCGACATGGATACGCTCTTCCGCCGCATGGGCGAAGCGGATGGGTCCCTTACGGACAATACGGATAACGGGATCTGGGCTCGGGGCAAGGGCAAGAAATTCAGCCGCGAGAGCGATTTTCTTGTTGACTCCAAGTATAATGAGTACGAAGTGGGCTACGACTGGCTCCATAAGAAGACGGAAACGAAGGAGCACGTCATCGGTGTGGGCTTTGCCTACCTTGATGGCGATGCAACCTACGTGTCAGGGAAAGGGGACCTCAAGGGCTATACCCTAGGCCTTTACGATACGCAAGTCTGGAAAAACGGGCAGTACCTTGACCTCAGCCTCAAAGGGTCACGGTATGAAAATGAATTTGGTTATACCGGTCTTGGCCGATTCATTGACGGTCAGTCGAACAGTACGGGCTTTTCCTTCGGAGCCGAATATGGCTACAAGAAAAAGGACGAAAAGGGCTGGTTTGTGGAGCCGCAGGCCCAGGTTGTCCTGGGACACTTCCGGAACGATGCCTTCACCGATTCGAATGGGGTCCACGTGGAAGGCGAAAGCCTGAACACTGCCCTGGGACGGATTGGAGCCCGGGCTGGATATGAAAGCCCGCGTTTTGCGGTCTATGCGAAGGCCAACTGGTACCATGACTTTGGCGGCAACCATGTGACCATCATGTCCGTGGATACGGACCGGCTGCGCGTCCATGAAGATTATGGCGATACCTGGTTCTCCTATGGACTGGGCGGCGCCTACAAAGTCAATGACAGCCTGCAGGCCTATTTCGACCTTGAACGGGGCGACGGTTCCAGCTATGATGAGAACTGGAGCTGGGACGTGGGACTGCGCTGGAGCTTCTGATAAGTACCCTATATGGGCATGTGGATCCTTTGCGGTTCACATGCCCATCTTATTGTTTGTACTGCCCTTCCTTTTCTAGTTGGGAAGCAGTAAATTAAGACGCGGGAAATCATATACTTAAGAAAAATTTTTCTTGATTAACTCAATATGTTATAATAAAAAAGTAGATAAATGGCAGAAATGGGTAAAAAATAGAGAAAATTGGATATCTTCATAGTGACCTATTGCTGCTGAGGAGGAAGATAAATGCAGGGAAGAACTGGAAAAAGGGGAACATTGCTGACCTTTGCTGTTTTGCTGACCCTATCATCAGGGACTGCGTATGCGGCTGATTCTATAGAAATCAAAGAAACGACAGGCATACAGGTAAAAGAGGGTGCGTCCTATAGCCGCGGCAGTGATGAGACAGAGTTCCTTACGATAGCTGTAGAAAATTCGGATAATGGGGCTGCTATTGCAGTTGATGGTTCGTCCGCGGCTGGTGGCTCAAAAGCGTCCCTGACCCTTTTCGGCAAAAACATTGCCGTTACAGTACCAAAAGGAATCTTTAATGGAGATACGGAAGGTGGGATCATCCCGTCGGAAGAAACCGCTACGGACTATGCAGGCGGCACGGTTCAAATCGGTTCGGAAAGTACGGATGTTGTCAAGGTTTCCGGAGAGCTTCGCACCGTTGGAGTAGGAGCTGCCACAACGCTTCGGGGTTCCCAGATTACAACGGATGCGGTCAATACATATAATGAGGGGGAGACAACCCTCGGTACGGAAGAAACCCGTCTCGTTACCCTTAAGAAAACAAATACGCTAAATCATGCTTCCTTGACCGTGCTGGGAAAACAGATTGTTTTTAAGGATGCCGCAGCAACAGACAGCGGCACGACAAATGAGCAAAAATTTCAATATATCAGTGCAAGTAATGGAAGCTCCGTAACGATTGGCAGTGACGCAACAGAATCCGTTCAGGTGGGGGACGGGATTTCAATCCAAGGGTCAGATTTTACAGTCAAGGGCCAGCATATTGTTCTTGGTACAAAAAACCTCGATTATTATCATCACTGGGGTGGAAAGGCCATCATCGGTGGTTCAGGGACAAGTTCTGTAGAAAGTCATGGCCCGATTCGGGTATGGTCTCATCCATCTACACCGAAATTTCTTGAGACAACGATTACCGCTGATACCGTGACCTTAAATAGCAAGGTAGATGCTTATGGAAGCATGGCATCCCTCATCGTGGATGGAGTAACCATATCCCAGACGGAAGAAAAACCGTGGGATTCTTTTATGTCTCCCGTGAGAGCTTCATTCGGAGGCTTACTGGTCCTTGGCAGCAGCCGAACAGAGTCCCTTTCCGTGGCAGGGGAGGTCCAATCCAGCGACTGGTTCAGCAGTACCGTAAATACCAAAGTGAAGCTTGACGGCAAGGAGATTACCTTAAAAAATGGAGCTAAGGCAGAAGGAAAAGGATCGCTGGTCGCTATCGGTACGGCTGGAGTGACAAAGACCCTGACAGGTGACCTTTTGGCCGATGCTGGTACGGTAACGGCTGTTGTTTCAGATGTCTATACGGGAAACGCGACGGCCAAGTGGGACAGAAAACCTAAAGAGATTACAAAAAGTGCGGGCACCCTTTCGCTCACAGCAGCTTCTGCCAAGGGAGACCTTAGTGCAGAAGGTCCAGACAGCACATTGACAGCAACTCTTTCGGATTCTCTTGATGGGAACCTTAAAGCAACGGATAGCAGTCACATCAAGGCTTCAATCGGCGGGACGCTGACAGGCGATGTAAGTGCCATTGACTCTGATATTACCCTTACTGCGGGCTCTGTCATCGGCAATCTCTATGCCGAAGATGATTCACCTGCTTCCATTACGGCAGACGTAGGAAACTTAACGGGAACCGCTACGGCTGCAAGTACGGGAGCAAAGATTACGCTTACAGCAGATACGGTAACAGGTCACCTCGCGACAGTAAAGGGAGGTACCCTTACGGCGTCCATTGCCAATACGTTTATGGGAACAACTTCGGATGACTCCATCGAAGATCTGGCGACAAACGACCTCGTCTTGAATCTTGCAGGCGGCGCCACGTGGAAGTTGACGGATTCTTCTACTGTCAGTACCCTGAACGCAGCGGGGGGCAAATATTAACCTCATGGACGGCACGCTGGGCGAGACCCTGACGGCAGATTCCTTTGCCGGTGACGGTGCGACCGTATCCCTCGATGCCGATGGCACAACGAACACGGGCAACGACCATGTCTACGTCACGGGAGACCATACGGGGACGACGGCCCTGCACCTTGAGAGCACGTCCAATACCTGGGAAGGGGCTCTTGGAACGGTCCTTGTGAGCGTCGGCAATGAAGAGGGATCCTTTGTGAGCGACGCAGAGACGGAAGCAGCTCTCCACTACTACGACCTGAAGCTGGACAGCACGACAGATAACGTAACCGATGGCTACGGCACCGATTGGTACCTCAAAGGCGTCACAAAGACTCCGACAAATGACGAAGGGCACCACACGACGGTGGTCCGGAACCTCGGCGGCATTACGGGAGGCAACTACCTTCTTTGGAGAAGCGACATGGATACGCTCTTCCGCCGCATGGGCGAAGCGGATGGGTCCCTTACGGACAATACGGATAACGGGATCTGGGCTCGGGGCAAGGGCAAGAAATTCAGCCGCGAGAGCGATTTTCTTGTTGACTCCAAGTATAATGAGTACGAAGTGGGCTACGACTGGCTCCATAAGAAGACGGAAACGAAGGAGCACGTCATCGGTGTGGGCTTTGCCTACCTTGATGGCGATGCAACCTACGTGTCAGGGAAAGGGGACCTCAAGGGCTATACCCTAGGCCTTTACGATACGCAAGTCTGGAAAAACGGGCAGTACCTTGACCTCAGCCTCAAAGGGTCACGGTATGAAAATGAATTTGGTTATACCGGTCTTGGCCGATTCATTGACGGTCAGTCGAACAGTACGGGCTTTTCCTTCGGAGCCGAATATGGCTACAAGAAAAAGGACGAAAAGGGCTGGTTTGTGGAGCCGCAGGCCCAGGTTGTCCTGGGACACTTCCGGAACGATGCCTTCACCGATTCGAACGGGGTGCACGTGGAAGGCGAAAGCCTGAACACCGCCCTGGGACGGATTGGAGCCCGGGCTGGGTATGAAAGTCCGCGTTTTGCGGTCTATGCAAAAGCCAACTGGTACCATGACTTTGGCGGCAACCATGTGACGGTCATGTCCGTGGATACGGACCGGCTGCGCGTCCATGAAGATTATGGCGATACCTGGTTCTCCTATGGATTGGGCGGCGCCTACAAAGTCAATGACAGCCTGCAGGCCTATTTCGACCTTGAACGGGGCGATGGTTCCAGCTACGATGAGAACTGGAGCTGGGATGTGGGACTGCGCTGGAGCTTTTGATCAAGAAATCACCCTGCCTCTTTGGCAGGGTGATTTTTTTTGCGTTTTGAGCATGAAAGACTGAGCTCAAAAGGTATGGCGCGGCATCTTGACCCTGCCTAAAAAGCGTGACATACTGTATTTGCTAACAGTGCGTCAGGATTGATTCCAAAGGAGTGCGATAGCCATGGAATTCTTGAATCTCATAAAAGAGCGATATTCCTGCAAAAAGTTTGATGGCCGTCCCATCGATGAGAGTGTCCTTACAGCCATCCTTGAGGCGGGGCGCCTAGCCCCAACGGCAAAAAATGCCCAGGCTCAGCGCGTTTACGTCCTTACTTCCCCCAAGGCCCTTGCGGCCCTTGACAGCATAACGCCTTGCCGTTATGGGGCTCCTGTTGTCCTTGCCGTAGCCTATGATCGGAACAGTGTCTTCCATTATCCTGGAGGTGCCCGAGATTCTGGGGCCGAAGATGCCTCGATTGTGGGCGTCCATATGATGCTTGCGGCAAAAAATGTGGGAGTCGACAGCTGCTGGGTCAATTTCTTTGATCCAGAAAAACTCAAAAAGGCCTTGACCCTTCCGGAAAACGAAGACCTTGTGCTCCTTCTTGATTTAGGCTATAGAGGGGAAGGCGGCGGACCTCTTTTGAATCATACATCAAGAAAACCTCTTGTAGAAACTGTTAGGGTTTTGTGAGAAGGAAGGTGCTTTCCATGAAAAAAATCCTCGTTGCCTATTTCAGTGCAACTGGAACGACACGAAAGGCTGCCAAAGCCCTTGCTGAGGCTGCTGACGCGGATCTTTACGAAATCCGCCCCAAAGTGCCCTACACGGCCAAGGACCTTGACTGGATGGATCCTCGTTCACGGTCATCTTTGGAAAAAAAGGCCGGGGCGCCTTTACCGGAACTTTTGGACCACAATGCTGCGCCCGCGTCCTATGATGTCATTTTTTTGGGTTTCCCGATTTGGTGGTATGAAGCTCCAAAAATCATCACGAGTTTCCTCAAGGCGTACGATTTCAGCGATAAGAAAATCATCCTATTTGCCACAAGCGGCGGCAGTGGTTTTGGAAAGACGTTGGAAAAGTTGAAGCCTGCCGCAGGGCCGCATGCAGACCTTATGGAAGGACGGATCCTTAATGGCCGTGTCGGTGAGGGCACACTGAAAAAGCTTCTGGCAGCTTCTGTATAAGAAAGGACGGATCATCATGAACCGAATCATGAAACTAGCAGGCATCCTCTTAATGGGCTTTATTCTGGCCTATATGGGCGGCTGTGCTTCAGCCGGCGGCGAAGAAAAGGCGGCCTCCAAGAAGGCAGGCGCAGAGCAGGCAGCTTCACCCAAAGGGCGTCCGGACGTTCTTGTTGCCTATTTTTCCCAGACGGGAAATACGCGGACCGTGGCCCAAAAAATTGCGGCCCTAACGGGCGGCACCCTTTACGAAATTACGCCGGAAATTCCCTACAGCAAAGATGACCTTGACTACAATGTCAAGGACAGTCGGGCCAATCGGGAACAAAACGATGCCTCCGCCAGACCTAAACTGCGGGGAACGCCTGAGCATTTCCAAGATGTGAAAGTCATTTTCCTAGGGTATCCAATTTGGTGGGGGATTGAGCCGCGCAGCATCGATACTTTCAGTGAAAGTCTCGACTTTACAGGAAAGACCATCATTCCCTTCTGCACAAGCGGTTCCAGTGGTATCGAAAAAAGTGAGGAAAACCTTGCCTCCCTGATTCCTGGTGCCAAATGGAAGAAAGGCAGACGATTTGAAAAGACGGTAAGTGAAGAAGACCTTAAAAAATGGATCAAGGACCTGGATCTTTCCCTTCATTGAGCACAAAGGGCCCTTCTATGATTGTCTTGGACCGTCTATGGTTCTTAAAAACCGTCATGCCATGGGCCCTTATGCTTATTCTAACTTCATAAATGATTGATGCGTTGTGAACGTACCTTCCCCTATAGAGGGAGAGACTTTTTACAGGATTGGTTAACAAATATCAATAAAAAGGAAAAAGAACATGAAAAAATTAGGCCTTATTGGAGGAACGGGTCCTGAGTCAACCCTTATCTATTACAAAACGATTACCTCCCAGGTTGAGAAAAAAACGGGAAAATTTCCCTATCTGACGATAGAGAGCCTGAGCGTTTTTGACGTTCTTCAGTATGCCTCTTCAAATGACTGGGGAGGTCTCAGTGAATATCTTCTTGAGGGATTTGAGCATCTTGCTGCGGCAGGCTGTGAATTTGCGGCCCTTACAGGAATCACGCCTCATGCAGTTCTTGATGAAATCAGGAAACGGGCACCCATCCCCGTCATTAGTATGATTGATACGACGGCCCAGGCGCTAAATAAACAAGCAATTTCATCTGTCCTTTTACTGGGAACGAAACCGACGATGTCAGGCACGTTCGTAACAAAACCACTGGAACGCCAGGGTATCCGTGTCTTTGTTCCGGAGCCAGATATCCAGGAACAAATCAATGACCATATTGAAAACGAATTGGAAATTGGCCTTGTAAAGGAAAGTACCCAGGAATTTTTTAAAACCTATTGTCAGGAAGCGCTGAAAAGGTACCCTGTCCAAGCCATTATCCTTGGCTGTACAGAACTGCCCCTGGCCTTTAAGGATCTTTTTCTTCCCGTCCCCACTGTGGATGTGATGGATGTCCATATCCGCACGCTTATCGATATGCTTCTTGCCTGAGATGAGGCATTTTGAACCCCGCTGGAAGATGCCCGCAGCAGCATCATTTCATGGGATTCATGCTGGTGGTAACAGACGGTCATTGGAAGCGTGTGAAACGGGCGCATGGCGGATGATGATGCTGGGTAACCGTCCCAGCAAGGTCTTTTTCATTGCCTTGATAATGATAATCGTCCGATTTTCTGCTACAATAGGAAGAAACGACAGCGGAAGTAAGAAAATTTCCTTTCGTATCCTCAGGAGGACTTTCAAAATGGCTCTAAAAATCCTGTTTGTGTGCCACGGCACTACGAACATCTGTTTTTAGAGACCCGCATAAACCAGGCGTATAAGCGAACATGTGTACGAAAACAACTACTGCATTACTACTAACCACAAGATATAGTAGTTAACGAAATGTAGCATTAATACATATTGTGTACCTAGAAACGCCTAAAATGTTACGAATCTTGGGGGAAAACGGCACCCTGGCGTTCGCGGGGACAAATTCACATTCGCAAACACTTTTATGTCCGCGTAAAAAGGATAAACACCGTGGCGGGAAGCTCCCATCACGGTTCTTTTTTCTTACCGTCCCAAAATTTGCACACCGTCTATGGTATAATAAACTATAGTGTAACTGCGGGGAGAAGGGGAGATGGCTTTGAAAACGGTACGGGTTGTGGCGGCGCTGATACTCAACCAGGATAAGGTCCTGGCCACCCAACGGGGATACGGAGAATTCAAAGATGGCTGGGAATTTCCTGGCGGCAAGATTGAGCCCGGGGAAACGCCGGAAGAGGCCATCAAACGGGAGATCCAGGAAGAACTGGCCACGGAAATTCAGGTGGAAGAGCTTCTCACCACTGTGGAATACGACTATCCCACCTTCCATCTTTCCATGCAGTGTTTCCTCTGCAAAGTAGAACGGGGCAACTTGACCTTATTGGAACATGAAGCTGCTCGGTGGCTTTCTTATGATGAGCTGGATAGTGTGGATTGGCTGCCGGCGGATCGGGTTGTGGTGGGGGAGTTGCAGAAGTATTTGATTGATAATCTAACTGATTAAAAATCATTGCAGCTTACAAATAATATAATGATGGAATTATAAACTGATAAAAAAAGATGGTGTTTGATGTAAAGATCTGCCATTGATTCTATATCAAGAAATAAAGAACTATAGTGACCAATGTACAATAGAAAGTTTTTCGTTTACACTAAAAGTAATATTTTCAACTTTCGTAAATACATATACATGCAAAGGATGTGATGGGATTTATGAAATCGGTAAATTTATATTTCGCAGACAACAATATTGAAGGGGCGCTTTCCATAAGTAGCAATTTATCAAAAATTATGCTTACACGTTTAGAAAAAGCGAAAGTAGCTTTTGATCAAGATGGATTAAATGGCTCAGGTATTTATTTTCTTTTGATTGGCACTAATAAAATATACGTAGGAGAAACCGGCCTAGATACGCTTAAAAAACGGATATTAAACAAACATACAGGGGATATCGATAAGCTTTGGCATACCGTAGTAGGCTTCAAGATCTTGGATAATATGATCAGCAAGAATGAGCTGTTATATCTTGAAAATGCTCTGTGTGAATATGTTCATAGCCATGCTGAATATGAATGCTTGACTACCAACCCATCAAAAACAGTATGTAATGTTGCCTACCGGGATAAACACTATAAACTTTCGATGGCTCAGATTGATATTTGCAAAACATACCTAAAAGATATTCTATTTTATCTTACCATGTTTCCAGGGCCTCTGTTTCCAGAACTGATAAATCCCCATGGGCTCCTTTTTCAATATGAGAATAAAAAACGGGATGTCCATGGAACCGCGGAAATTTCAATTCATGTAAAACCTGGAGAGCAAAGAATAATCAAAGTTAAAGCAGGATCAAAACTTTCTGTAGATGTTTCGCCTCATTTTTCTGCAAGCGCCTCCATACAGGGAAAAAGAATGGAATTGGAAAAAGAAGGAAAAATAAAGGATCGTATTCTATTAGAAGATAAGAAGTTCGCTTCTCCAACAGCGGCCGTTGAATTTCTGGCTGGTATTTCTCTAAATGGCAATATATGCTGGAAAACGGTTGACGAACATAAAAGCCTTAAAGAATTTTTGAAATAAGGCTTTGAAAATTTAAACTCAGTGAAGTGGATGACTGGATTCGCCCCGGCGGTGGGTGCTGCCGAAGAAAACAGCGAAAAGGAAAACAAGGAGAATTAAAGGATGGCAAAAGCAGCTAAAAAAGATAAGGAAGTGTCGCTGGAAACGGTTTTATGGAACTGCCGCGTTGCACTTCGTGGAATAGGAAGTACAGAAAAAAACAGGGACGCGGTGATATCGCTTGTTTTCCTGAAATTTGGCTCTTCACGTTTTATTGTGGGATGGCAGATTTCTGCCATCCTTTTTTTATGTCTAGCAACATCCCACTGTCGCAATCTCTAGACAGTGCCGTTTCGTATAGATGGTAATGCTGAATATCGAATCAGAGTGAAAAAATATTC